>Ga0172368_10000269_pt1 | contig 74685 bp, 70 predicted proteins | sample Lak11m_FD_114540 | JGI IMG/M metagenome (GOLD analysis project Ga0172368, IMG submission 114540) | Freshwater microbial communities from Kabuno Bay, South-Kivu, Congo - kab_022012_11m | ecosystem: Environmental > Aquatic > Freshwater > Lake | place: Democratic Republic of the Congo: South-Kivu...
CCGACATCACCTAGAAATACTTTGGCAGGGTAAAAGTTAAAAATCAAAAAGCCGGCCGTCACCGCGGCAGCGGTGAAGGACAGCATTGCCACGGCCGGCTGACCCACCGTCGGCGTCAAACTCAAAATACCAATAACAATAAAACCAATTATTCCAATTCCACCAGCCAGTCCATCGGCGCCATCAATAAAATTGACCGCGTTCATCATGCCCACCAGCCAGAAAAACAACAAAATATCAGCGATCCAAACAATATGGTAAACCGCATCGCCGAGCTGTATGGACGATGTCACCGTTCCTAAATCAATCGCAAGACCAAACGGATTATTTAAGTACACTATGCCAATTCCGCAAGCAACAATTACCACCCAAACTACCGTTTGCCAAAATAGCTTAACCCATGGTCGCAGACCTCGATAATCATCAATCGCCATCGCTACAGCCAAGACAATGCTTCCGATCAGCAGTCCCAGCAAGCGCTTGTCTATCGAGATACCAAATATCTTAAATGGAAACCCGAGTGTCGCAAAAAGGTCGGGGATAAGAGCATTGGCGATAATAATAATGACTGTGAAAGCGACCACCATCGCCAACCCACCAACCCTCGGAACTGGTTTAGGGTGGATGTCGCGTTCCCTTGGCTCATGCATAAAAACCTTGCGATTTTTCGCCCACACCGACAACCCCCACGTCAGTAAAGCGCTGATAATAAATCCGCAAATCGATGCAACAATGATTTGGTTGATCATATTAGTTAGTATTGTCATTGCGAGAAGAAGTAACGACGAAGCAATCTGGATTTATTCGATGAGATTGCCACGCTCCTGCTGGAGCTCGCAATGACACAGTACATATTGATGTGACTTTTAACTTTCTACTTTCTACCTTAAACTCGAAAGGGCTACGCCCTTTCGTCTTCCTCATACACCATATCCCAATCGACTTTTTCGTATTCGAAAACTTCTTCTGGTTTGAAGAACCGAGCGATTTCTTCCTTGGCCGATTCGACACTGTCGGAAGCGTGGATAATGTTGTGACCTTTGCTCATAGAATAATCACCACGGATAGTTCCGGGCAAAGCTTCTGGCCCTGCGGTTGGTCCAGCCATAATTCTCACAACCGATACAGCTCCATTGCCCTCCCAAATCATTGCCAAGACCGGCGCTTTCATCATAAACTTTTTGACATTTCCGAAAAATGGTTTGTCTGTCAGGTGAGAGTAATGTTCATCAAGAATCGCTTCGTCCAAGCCAATCATCTTTGTTCCGACAATTTTAAGGCCCTTGTTTTCGAACCGTGCAATTATTTCGCCAACAACGCCACGATTAATGGCATCGGGCTTGAATAGTATTAATGTTTTTTCCATGAAGTTTCCTTTCTACCGCGGATGGCGCTGATTACTACGCCGATAATCGCGGATCTTGGTTGTCATCTCGAGTAAGGTCGAAAGATCTTTGATCTGCTGTCATATCGAGCCCCACTGGGGCGAGATATCTCATGAGATTTCTCCCCTTCGACAGACTCAGGGTCGAAATGACAGACAGAAGAATGATCCTTAGTTCCTCACAATAACAAGTTATTAATTAATGATTATTTCTAATTTACTTTTTTGCTTGTCTGTTTCGGGTCCGATTAAAGTCAATATGGTATTATTCGGTTCGAAAATCTCACGCGCTAATTTCATTATATCCTGCGCAGTCACCGACTTGTAGCGTTTGATTATATCTTCTGGCTGGCGAATTTTACCCTCGTAGAAGAGTTGGTCAGCAAGAAATTCCGCCGTCATAAACGACCCCTCAAGCGCTAAGGCCATATGACCGATGAGATTATCTTTGGCTCTTTTCAACTCTTCGTCGGCAACCGGTTTCTGCGATAGATCTCGCGCCTCTCCAACAATCGCTTCCACCGCCTCATCGACATTACTGGTTCTTACACCGGCCGAAACTGAAAGGAGACCAGTATCGAAAAAATTGTGGGGTTGTGCCGAAATGTAGTAAGCAAGTCCACGCCTCTCGCGCACTTCTATAAACAGTCGGCTCGACATTTGACCCCCGAAAATATTACAGAGCACTTCCAGTGTTGGCCAGCGCGGGTCGGTCACGGGAAAAGTTTTATAGTTGATGACCAAATGTGTTTGGTCGGTTTTTTTTAAATGAGGTGATACGGTTGGCCCGGCAATTGACGAATCGGCGGGAACAAAATCACTAGAGTTAGCGATGTTGCCCCTACTAAACCCGTCAACTACTTTTCGCCAATCACTGTCTTTTTGTCCGCAAATAGCCACGGTCATATTAGCTCGCTGATAGTTATTGCGACGGTAATCGATTATCTGCTCTCTTGTGATACTCCCCACCGTTTTTTTCGAACCGATAATGTCCCGTCCAAGCGGTGTATCGCCATAAACCGCTTTTTTTGCCAGCTCCTGAACATACATTTGAGGAGTATCGTAATACATATTCATTTCTTCTAAGATGACACCACGCTCGCGCTCAATCTCCTTATCATCAAAAAGAGGATTGTTAATCATATCGCTCAAAATCTCCCATGCTTTAGCAAAATTTTGCGATGCCGTTTGAACATAGAAACCGGTTACTTCCTCGCCGGTAAAGGCGTTGTACTTTGCACCCATAGAGTCGAGTTCTTTGGCGATGAGAAGTGTCGATGGCCGTTTTTTTGTGCCCTTGAAAAACAGATGTTCCAAAAAGTGGGAGATGCCATTTTGTGACGCCTTTTCAAAACGACTACCAACCTTAACCAATACCAAAATGGTCACGGCCTCGGTGTCTTTGAGTGGCGCTTCGATGTATTGCAAACCGCTTGGGAGTTTTGTTTGAGTAAAATAAATCATTATTTTAAGATTAACAGACTTGAAAGGGTTATAGAAGAGGGGCGCCCGAAGGCGCCCCGTAGAGCGGAATGCGTTGGCTAGTCTGGTGGTGTTGCGATCCTCAGGATCTGACTATGCGAGACCCAGTGTCAGGAAAGTCGCGTTTACCAGCGAGCCTTTGGCCGGACGAACCGGCTGGTGATGGCAACGCGGTTTTACCCGCCCCGCCGATACAACGCTGAGTTTTGTCAGATCGGGTGCGGCTCTATCTGATTACTGCGCGGTGGTAGGCTCCTCGTCCCATCGTCGGCTTGCTCTAGTTGCCGACGACCTAGGGACCCATCGGTCTCACTCCCTCCGGACGTGCGTTCCGATGTGAACGATTTTCGCGATGGAACTGCAGATACCCCTCAGCAGTCCCTTGGGCGTATCATCCATCGCGACCATACTGCGATAGTACCACAGTATGATTTTCGTTGTCAAGACCCCCTCAACTTCCCCGCTTCTCCTTGCGACGTTGCCACTTTTTGAAACGCGCCAGCAGCGTGCCATCCGGCCTGCTGAGGTTATCGGGGCCTTCGGTAATGAATGCCAAGAAAGACGCGATTTGGTCGATCGAAGGACCGACCAACGCTATCAACCTACGTATCAGCAGATCGTGATCGTAGGGCGTTCGCTCCGCTGTTTCGGCCATCATTTTCGACGCACCTCTTCTCTACCCCCATCCGCAATAACCGAATTGTACCTCAAAATGATTGCCGAGTCAATAGGAGTGTTGTCCGTCTCAACTTTATACTTTCTACTTTATACTTTTTGCTGGAACGGACTTATGCCCGTTCCACATACTGTCCCGTTTGGGTGTTGATACGGATTTTATCACCCTGCTTTATGAATAGTGGCACATGGAGTTTAGCGCCGGTTTCGACTTCGACAGGTTTTAGAACATTGCCCTGGGCGGTGTTTCCTTTGACTGCCGGTTCGGCATAGGTAACTTTCAAATCAATTTTAACTGGAAGTTGAATATTTATCGGGTCGCCGTCGTAAAGCATAACTTCCACCTCCGTACCCTCTGTCAGAAATTCCGCTTGCTTTCCCACCACACCCTTATCTAATTCAAATTGGTCAAAGTCATCTTGTTTCATAAAGAAAAGCTTTTCGTCAACACCATAGAGGAATTGCGCTTTTGAACGAGTAATATCAGCCTCTGGTACTGAATCATTACCCTTGAAAGTATTTTCAAAAATTGTTCCTGATTTCAAACCTTTAATTTTGCTTCGCAAAATTGCCCCGCCTCGACCAAGCTTGGTGTGCTCACGCCAAATAACTTGGGCCGGCTCGCCCTGCCACACAATGTAAGTACCTGTTTGTAAGTCGGATATTGATAGCATAAGTGCTCCAAGATACAAGAAACAAGTATCCAAACAAATTTCAATATTCAATTTTCAAACGTTTGATGCCTTGGAACTTGAATATTGTTTGCGTCTTGTATCTTGTTTCTTGTAATTTGCGCTTTAGCGCTTGACGTATGGCATCAAACCTAAGAAACGGGCTCTTTTAATGGCGGTCGAGAGCTCTCTTTGGTCTTTGGATGACAAACGGTTGACTGAACCGGGTTTGATTTTACCCCAACGCGATAAAAACCGCGACAAGGTAGCAACATCTTTATAATCGATTATTTTTAATTGTTTTCTCATATTTTCCTTATTTAATTATTGTTCGAGCGACCGCAGGGAGCCGAGAACTACTGGTTATTAGTTCTCACAAACGTTCAACCAATATCTATGTTAAAACGGGATTTCGTCTAAATTTATTTCATCGGATGGCTTTTTGTCCTCGACCTTTTTGGATTTTGGCGATGAATTCTTATTGGCGTTCTCTTCTTTCGGCGTTTGGTCAATTTCTTCAGTCGGTGCTTTATCCACTCCCGCGCCCTCCGATGTTGAGGCAGGCGATGGCGCAACAGACGCAGAATGGTCTCCCTTGTTTGAAAGCATAATTAAGTTGTCGGCCACGATTTCGGTTTTTTGTCGTTTGGTACCATCCGGCGCTTCCCAGTTTCTGGTCTCTATCCGACCCTCGAGATATACTTTCTGACCTTTTTTAACATACTGGCTTGTAATTTCTGCCAAATTACGCCAGAGTGTCACATCGTGAAACTCCACTTTTTCCTGCATTTCGCCAGATGGTGTTTTCCAGCGTCGGTTAGTAGCCACACCCAAATGGCAAACCGCCTGACCATTAGGCGTATATTTCATATCTGGGTCACGAGTCACGTTGCCGAGAATTGTCGCTCTATTCAAACTATACATTTTACTCCTTTAGAAGGTCTTGAAGCTTGCTTTCAAGTTGCTTTAAGCGTTCTTCATCGGTGGGAGCGCTGGAAGGCGTAGAGGCTTTTTTGACTGGTTTAGCTGACGACTTCTTAAGTAATTTATCGGTTTTCTTGGGTGTTTCTTCTGCTTTAGGAGCCACAATCTTATCAACCTGAGTTGATACTTCTTCCTTGGTCGGCACAATCACAGGAGCTGGTTTCTTCACCTCGGGAGCAAGTGGTTTCCTTGCGGGTGAAACAATGACTTTCGGTTCTCTGGCTTGACGAAAATCAGTTCTGCCCTCCGGTCTCTTTCTGGTCTCTTCCTCACCACCCAAAACCGGCACTTCCTTAACATCTTTGACAATCAGGAAACGGATAATTTCTTTGTGCAGGCGCAGTTGTCTGTCCAGTTTAGCCAAGTCGTGGCTTTCGATGTTGAAAACATCAGTGACAATAAACGCCACATTGAGTTTGCCGATGGTGTAAGCCAAATTTTTCTGACCCCACGGCTTGCTCGAAACTAACTTGCCACCCAGTTTTTCGATTTCTTTTTCGACTGGCTTGGCAGAATATATTTCCTCGTTTTGCACAAGGTATGTAATTTCGTAATCTTTCATTTGCTCCTCTATGTGAATTATTTTAGCGCGACAATTTCGCGTTTTTAGCGTGCCCGCAAAGCGGTTTAGCGTGCTTATTGTCTTTATGGCTCTCTAAAGTTGCTTGAAATATAGTGCCAAGCCAGAGATCCACCAAAGTGGAAAAGACATCTTATCGACACTTAGATGCTACCAAAAGACCAATGCAAATGCAAGAGCATGTGATAGAATTGAGCTATTACCAATCCAAAGGAGGTGTTGGCAAGTGAGTGTCTACTGGCATAGCACTGAATCTCGCGGGGCGTTGTTACGGTGTAGTGGCCCAGACCACAACGTATGTCAGGCTTGTCGGTTAGCGATGCTTCTTGATATCTGCAAGCAACTCATTGCCGACACCTACACCGAGCATGGAATAAAGGTTGATAATATTGTCGTTGAGGTTGAGAGGTGGCATAACCCTGATTTGCACCATCTGCCTCCAGGCGACTACTTGCTGGACAGTGCCATTATGATCAACGGAAGTTTTAACCCGAAGGGTGAAATCGACGTCAAGGCCAACAGTAACCCGATTGTACTATTGCGACACAGGGTAGTGATTTCAGGATAGCTCTCACCCTATTCATTCTCATTCTTCGCGCGCCCGTACTCGGGCGCGCTCTCTATCTGGTATAAACCATTCATTTTTGATAGAGTAACTTTATGTCTTTATCAATCGGAATCGTCGGTTTACCCAACGTTGGCAAAAGCACGCTTTTTAATGCGCTTGTCAAAAACGCGCAAGCCGAAGCGCGCAATTTTCCCTTTACCACCATTGAACCCAATGTGGGGATTGTTACCATACCAGATGAACGGTTAGACAAATTGGCTGAAATAGAGCATTCTGCCAAAATAGTTCCCACTTCCATAAAATTTGTTGATATTGCAGGGCTCATACGTGGTGCTCACAAAGGAGAAGGTCTAGGGAACCAATTTCTCTCCCACATCCGCGAGGTAGATGCCATCGCCCTGGTACTTAGAGATTTTAAAACCGGTGATGCAATTCATGTGGAAGGGTCGGTGGATGCCAAGCGTGATGCCGAAACAATTCTTGCCGAGTTGGCTTTAGCCGACCTGCAAGTGATATCAGTAAAAAAAGGTCGTCTTTCAAGCGAAGCCAAAAAAGTAGGCAAAGAAGGTGAGAGCGCACAAAAGCTACTATCTGTAATAGAAAAAATCGAACCAGTACTAAATGGTGGCAAACTGGCAAGCAGTATCGACCTATCACATAGTGAGAAAAAGATGATTCACCGCGAATTACAACTACTGACACTTAAGCCGATTCTAGCAGTTTTAAATGTTGACGAGAGCGATGTCAAGAAGAATTGCGATATCGAGTTACAGCCGATACTACCCCAAGGTACAATGGTGATACCAATTTGCGCTAAAGCCGAATCGGAACTTGTCGATATGTCACCCGAGGAACAAGCCGATTATTTGAGCGTGATGGGACTCAGCGAATCGGGGCTGAGCCGATTGGCGCGAGAGGCGTATTCAATTCTTAACTTGATAACTTTTTTTACTGCCGGCGAAATGGAAGCGCGAGCATGGACTGTCAAGAAAGGATCGTCGGCTCCAGAAGCCGCAGGCGTAATTCATACCGATTTTCAAAAAAACTTTATCCGCGCCGAGGTAGTGGCTTATGATGATTTTATCGCAAACGCTGGTTGGAGCGACTCCGGCGGCGCCGGCAAGATGCACTTAGAGGGCAAGGATTATATTGTCCGCGATGGTGATGTGATGTTCTTCAGGCACAGTTAAAAAATTATTCTAATTGTACTAATTACTCTAATTATTCTAAAAAATTCCAAAACTCAATAATCAATTTGGGGTTTTCTGCTGTTGGTTTTTCCTTAGGTCAATTAGGCTAATTAGAATAATTAGATCAATTTTCAATTCATCTATTATGATATTTACTGTGGATTTCGCGGAGGCGCTTGTTGGTGACGTGGGTATAAACTTGCGTGGTGGTGATCGAAGCGTGCCCTAGCATCGATTGGACTGATCTGATGTCGGCGCCGTTGCTTAACAAATCGGTCGCAAAGCTGTGGCGAAGCGTATGTGGAGATACCTTTTTAACAATACCGGCTTCTTTTGCGCCACTTTTGACAATTCTCTCAATCTGCCTCGGCGTTAGGTGCTTGTCTTTATGTTTTATTTTTCGGTTGTTGTTATTTGACGTTTCAATGTCTTTTTTTGAATCTTGAATCTTGAATCTATTACTATGGTCCTCGCCGATCAATAGCCACTTTGATTTATCTTTACGGCGACTTAAATATTTGCCGAGCCATGATATCGCATCGTCCGATAAAAATACCACTCTTCTTTTGCCACCCTTGCCACCAACACCAAACTCACCGCGCTTTAAATTTACTTCATCACGTTTAAGACCAGCAAGTTCTGAGACGCGCATACCTGTTGAGTAAAGCGTTTCTAATATTGCGCGGTTGCGGATACTGGCAATATCATCATCACCAAATACATTCAACAGTTCTTTAACTTCGTTTGGCTCAAGAAATTGGATACTACGTTCCTTTTGTTGCGCCAACTCTATTTTATCGGGCGCCAAAGAATTAATATCGTTTTTAGCTAAATATTTAAGAAATGAGCGAACTGCAATGGCGTGATAATTAACTGTTTTTTTACCAAGTGTTTTACCGTTAATTTTGTTGCTTGCTAAATGAACGCGCCATTTGTGTACCAATTCAGCGTTAATTTGAGCGGGCGAGATAAATCCTCTACGAGTCGCGTAGCGGTGAAAGCGATATAAATAGTGAAGGTAATTACTGCGTGTTAGCTCCGAATGACCCCTATCTACAACGCAGTATTCCAGAAAATCAATAATTTTATTGCCAAGTGAAGTTAATTTTAATTTGCGACGTTGGATTTGTGCCCTGCTAACAGGTTTGTCGTTGTCACTTTGGCTACTTAAAGTTTCGTCCTTTTTGGTTTGAGTGTCGCTTTTCATAGTACTTCCATTATACGATAGAAATTGGTAAAGTGAAATTAGAAATAGAGATGTCATTCTGAACGCAGTGAAGAATCTGGTTGAGATCCTTCGTTCCACTCAGGATGACAACAATAATGATTAATATAATCGCAAACTGGGATAGCGCAGTATTGCAGTGGTTTAATAGTGCCGTCGGCCACTTTGTGTGGTTCGATAAACTAGTATCAATTCTCGCGGTTTGGTCAATTTATGTTGTGCCGTTAATTCTGTTGGGATGCTGGTTTTACTCGAAATATATGAAAAGAGCGACACTGCAAATGCTACTAGTGGCGATATTGGCATGGCCAGTATTCAACAAATTATTTGCTCATTTTATATGGTCAAGACCAAGACCATATTCGGCATCTAATTTGAACGTTAAAGAGCTGGTGTTCCACAGGCCCGACTATTCATTCCCTTCAGACCATGCCACATTACTGGCAGCACTGACGGTATCGGCTTGGCTACTCGGATACAAAAAACTTGGCTGGGCTTTTCTTATTATCGGAATAATTGTTGCATTGAGTCGAGTCGTGGCTGGTGTACATTATCCGCTCGATATAGTTGCCGGAGTTTTTGTCGGCACCATATTCGCTTTTTTAGTCAACACACTCAAGACACCGCTTACAAAATATATTTACGATCCGATTTTAAAAGCGCTTAAAAAAATAAAACTTGCATGAAATTGAGAAATATATTGATGAGTTTTGCAAGGGCAGTATCGTTTATTTTCCAACCAATTTTTGTTGTTGGATTGTTTTTAGCAGTACTGGTAATGTATTATGCTCCCGATTTACGTATTGGCTTTTTACGTTTAGCAATAACAACATTTTTAGTCGGAGTTATTCCCGTTGCCTTTACCATGGTAGCGGCACGTTTGGGCTGGATTAAACATGTTTGGCTTGAAAAGCGCCAAGACCGGATTGGACCCTTTTTGGTAGCCGCTTTTTGTATGATTATCAACCTAATGATATTTTATAAATTTGACGTTGATCGAGAAGTATTAGTCTTTTTAATGTCACTTATATTAGTGACAACATTAACGCTGATTATCACTTTGTTTTGGAAAATTAGCGTCCATGCTACCGTCATCACCATTGTCGCAGTAGCTGCAAATATGCTATCAGATGGCAGTTATTGGTATTTATTTTTATTAGTCCCGCTTGTTATGTGGGCGCGTGTTTACAAGAAGAACCACACACTAGCTCAGGCAATAACTGGTTGCGTGTTAAACGGCGCAATAGTATATATGACATTTAAGATATTTGGATATTAATATGCACGATATTTTGTCAGCCATCGGCGGTATGATAATGAATACGATATCGGGTTTGGGATACCCGGGTGTTATTTTGCTGATGGCAGTTGAATCGGCTAACATTCCCCTACCAAGTGAAGTAATCATGCCTTTTGCGGGGTTTCTTGTATATAAAGGCGAGTTGAGTCTGATTTGGGTTGCGGTTGCTGGCGGGTTGGGTTGCACCCTCGGTTCTGCAATGTCGTGGTGGATAGGAATGGTCGGCGGTCGACCACTTGTCGAACGATACGGGCGATATCTCTTACTCGACAAAGATGAGCTGGACAGAGGTGAAAAATGGTTTATTAAGTATGGTCACTCGATAGCGTTTTTCTCTAGATTGTTACCAGTCGTACGAACGTTCATCTCCTTCCCAGCTGGAATAAGCCGAGTTCCGATTGGTAAGTTTCTACTCTATACATTTCTTGGCTCGGTGATTTGGAGCTATTTGCTGGCATTAGTCGGCTATAAAATGGGTGAGAACTGGGAAAATATTGAAGTCTATTGGCGCAAATTTGACTATTTAATTGTCGGCGCAATATTAGCTCTATTTGTATGGTGGATCATTAGAAAAGTGAAAAAGATGAAATGAATCTTGCCTATTCCGATCTTATAGGCTTAAATATTGGCGCTATTGCCCAGAGCAAAAAGGTGGGTAATGTTTGCGATGTTATTGTAGATCCTGTTAGTGGTAAGGCGATCGCTTTAGCAATTAAGAAATATTTAGTATCAATACGCCCCAACGCGATCAGTTGGCTAGACATTAGGGAAATCGATAAAAGTGCCATTGTCATTACCGACGAAGATGTTATTCTGCCGATGAATGAACTAGTTATGGCGAATGAATTATTCCGCAATGGATTCAATGTCGTAGGACTGCCTGTATTTTCAAAGCAAAAAAAGAAATTGGGGAATGTTTCTGACTACTGGCTTGACTGCGACACTGGCAGTTTGATGTCGATATTGGTTAAGGGACCATGGGGCTATAAAGCAATATTCAATCGAGTCAATATTCTCAAAATCGACATGGAAAGGGTTGTTGTAAAAAGTGATACAAGTTCTAAGAGAGTTGTCACTAGCGCAACCCCCGAATTAGCTGAGCTATAACAATCAATGATTAACGCTAGCCGAGCCGGGGGCAACGCGGAGTTCGGCATGCCATTTGTGAGACCACATTAAATTATCATAATACTTTTTCGATATGGTTCGACCAGAATATAGCGGGTAGAACAAGAAAAATATCGCCATTACTCCGACAAGCCAAGCAACAAACACTGCAGGATATTTCTTACTAATTTGGCACAGAAAATATGCTAAAACCATAAAATAAAAAGGCAATGCCGGCACAATATAGTACAGAAATTGCTCCCGAGAAATTATGCTCCAGCCAAAATAAAAACAAGAAAAGGCAAGTAGTGGTAGTAGTAAAACCTTGCGAGCATTTTTCGATACCGCAACCGAAATCCAGCCAACAATAAATGACAACAACGCCGAGACCCAAATTAGTTGGTTGCCAATCGCAAGTACCACCGCAGAGGTTTTTTCAGTAACGAGTTGTGAATACCACGGTGGATTATAGAGCCACAACCATGTGTACCAGCGCGATGCGTTAACATGGTTGCCTTTGAGCTTTCTGTGAAATTCCCACGCTCGCTTGTGCCAATCGGCGAAGTATTTTACGAATTCGACACCTTCTCTCTGCGCGAAAATAAATTGTATGACGTAAACAATCGCCACAGTCAAGGCGAAGGTTGAAAGTGTTAACCAAAGTAACTTTTGATCGCGCCACAACTTTGCTACCAACCACCCGAGAATAACGACTCCAAAAGGTAAAATCACCCACTGCGTTCCCGCGCCTAACCCAAATGCGATACCAGATAGCACAACCCAATACCACTTCTTTTCTTCAAGAATTTTAATGGTGCACGCAAACGTCAATAGCGTAAACAATGCTACAAAAATGTTAAGCAAAGCATAACGCGACTGAACTATCATAAGCCCATCAATGGCCACTAAAAACGACGCGACCAGCCCGACCCGTGTGTTTTTGAACAGTTTAGATGCTATAAAGTATGTGAGTACGACAACCAATACTCCACCGAGGAGAGGGACTATTCGCCAACCAAATGAATTGTTTCCGAAGCATAATATGCCAAGTGATATTAGCAACTCGCCAACAAGTGGATGAACATCCATAAACGGCTTGCCTTCTAAAAGCATATTTGCGTACTTGGCATAATAGCTTTCGTCATAAATATAGGAGTTGGGCTCCCAGATGCGCCAAAATCGCACGGCAAAAGCAAGTAAAATAATGAAAAAAAGTATCAGAGTTTCTGAGGTAATTCCACGACCGTCTTTAAACGAAAATATCTTATTCAAATATTTTTTTATCACCCTCCAATTATGCCACAATACTTGCTATATCCAATATGCTAAAATGAGACTATGAGGAAACATCGTCTGGCGTTGGCTCTGTTTGGGGTGATGATTGTTACATTGGGCTATTTAGTTTTGCCCGATGTCTTAATAAACTCAAAACAAGCAATTGCAAAAGATGCCCCAAGCTCGTCTACATCTCCGACTGAACCCACTTCGTCAACTTCACCTACAACCGATACATCGACTACCAGTAGCACTAGCACTCAGAATACATTGACGGTACCAGATATCACAGGTGACCCCTGTGGACCACTAGGAGGGTGCCACCCCACAACTCCCACAACAGAGTGCGACGCATCAGGTAATTGCACTATCGTAACCAACACAATTCCCGGTGACGGCGATACAGATGACCCAATTTACGTTAACGATGACATCTATGACTCGACCTCCGACCAAGCAGTTGCAGAAAAACTCAAAAACAACGCATCGGGAATTTGCGCCAACCTACTTTCGTGCCAGGCTCAGGTCCTAAAACAACAATGCGATGACTGTGAAAATAAATGGAAAGAGGAAGACATTCCGCTTGTAATTTACAATGTTCGAGTTTTAATTAAAAATACTCGCAATAATTCACAATACAAAGCGATAATTACTTACGACACCAACAAAGAGTCCAGCACTAAAATGTTTTATGACACAATGGCCTCCGCCCCCAAAATGCTCAAGCTTCAAAACAATGTCAATAAATCAGCTGACAATAACCACACTATCGTTGTGATATTAGAACCGGATAGTAATTACTTTTTTCAGCTTGTATCAAAAACTGAAAATCAAGAGGCGAAGAGTGAGATTTTATCGTTTAGAACACCTAATTATCAACCAGATTTGTGGGATTTGATAATGCGTATCGTCAAACAGAAGAAAGGATAAGAAAGTGTCTCTACTAACCAATAACTACAAGTGGATGGGTGTTGCGCTGGTTATTGCGTTAGTTTTTGCTATTGGGCTGATCACAATACCTGATATTGTCGCAGATGAAAGGTTGTCCGTAGGCGCAAAGACCGCTACTACTTCTACGACCGTCCCACCAACCACGCCAACGTCGACCACAACATCCACATCACAAACCCCAACGTCATCGTCAACTTCAACCACTTCCACTTACCAACCCACAACTCAGTCCACAGCCACTTCAACCGGCAATCAAACAATCAACAACAATACGGAAACCGATGGCGGTATTACCACCAATGACAATACCCCATACAATAATACATCGGTGGTCAACGAAAACGCCGGAATCAACGGTAGCATCGCATCAGCGAAAGTTGATGAAGCATCGGTAGCGCAACAAAACGGACCGAGTTTTTGCGCTGGCAACCTGACTTGCATTGAGAACGTGCTTCGCGCCCTGTGTATTGATTGTGAGCAAAAGGGGTGGCCTGCCGGTCCAGATGACCCGCTTGCTATTTTTGATGTTAGAGTTTCCTTCGAGCCAATAGATAGTAATATGAACGATATTATAATTCAATGGCGCACGAACAAACCGTCATCAAGCCAAGTTGAGTTTGATATTTCGTCCGCACACGTTTCAAGTAGCCAAACAGGCAAAACAGCGCGAATAACATCTTTGAACACCTTTCACCAAAGTATTCTAAATAATCAACTTGTCAACAGAACCTACCTCCTCCAGTTACTGTCAGAAACCAAAGACGAGAAAGCAAATACCGAGTGGCTGGCCGCCCAGTCGCCCAAGGATTATGATTCTATTTGGGAAATGGTATTAAAGACTATAAAGGCATACATCTAACATTAGTTCAAAGTTTAAGGTAGAAAGTAGAAGGATACACCTAGGTGTCATCTCGAGTGAGTGTGCATATACACGAACCGAGGGATCCCTTTCTACATAATTCAGATTCCGTATCAGGAACACTTTGCTTCCTGTACGGAATGACGCTTGGGGATTGGGATTAATTTAGAATAATTAGAGTAATTAGTATAATTAAATCAATTCATGTCAACCATTCAACAGATATTTAGTAGCTATACACATATTCTGGATTTTCTGCCAGAGGAAACTCGGGTTTTAGTGGCACTCGGGATTATTGCCGTTTTGCTGATTTTGTTTCTGCGATTTGTGCAAAAAAGTATTGCTTGGATGCTACTATTTGTTCTGTTACTACCCGCCTCGTTGCCGGCATTGCGCGAAATCGGCACTTACCTTTGGGAAAGAGTCCTTGCACCGCTGATAAAGTAATAGATTGATATAGCTACCAATTAACAAAAGCGCGGGGCGTACTCGCCCCGCGCTCTTCCAATACCTTAAACTTTCTACTTTCAACTTTTAACCGATTTCATCCCTCGACTTCGCTCGGGATGACGCTGGTGCGTCACATCCCCATCGGCATTCCGCCACCCATGCCACCCATTCCGGCACCGGCACCAGAGGAATCATCTTTTTTCTCTGGAAGGTCGGTAACCACAGTCTCAGTAGTTAACACCATAGATGCCACTGAAACAGCATTCTGCAAAGCCGATCGAGTCACTTTCAATGGGTCGATTATTCCAGCATCAATCATATTTACATATTCGTCTTTGGCGGCATCATAGCCAACACCCTTTTCTTTGCGTTTAATCTCCTCGATTATTACGGAGCCATCGCGACCGGCATTGGTTGCAATTTGGCGAATCGGCATTTCCAGCGCCTTGCGTACAATACTGACACCAATCTTCTCTTCGCCTTCGATTTTAATGTCATCTAGCACTTTGATTACATCAACAAGCGCCACGCCTCCGCCGGAAACGATTCCTTCCTCAAGCGCCGCTTTGGTAGCGCTTACAGCATCTTCAATTCTGTGCTTTTTCTCTTTAAGCTCAACTTCAGTAGCGGCACCGACCTTAATAACACCGACTCCGCCGGAAAGTTTCGCAAGACGCTCCTGCAGTTTCTCGCGGTCGAAATCATTTTCGGTTTTTTCGATTTGCCCGCGCAGAATCTCGACTCGCTTTTTGATGGTGGTAGCATCGCCATTGCCGTCGATGATAGTTGTTTTGTCTTTGTCGGCCACCACTTTGCGCGCCGAGCCCAACATTTCAATTGTGACATTTTCCCAAGCAGTACCGGTATCTTCACTAATAACTTCCGCGCCAGTCAAAGAGGCAATGTCCTGCAACATTTCTTTGCGTCTGTCGCCAAAACCCGGAGCTTTCACCGCCACAGCGTTCATGACACCTCGCAATTTGTTCAAAACCAAAACTGCCAAAGCCTCGCCATCAACGTCTTCAGCAATTATGACGATGTCTTTTTTACCAGTTTTAGCAATACTTTCGAGAGTCGGCACAATGTCGGTGGCTGAGCTAATTTTCTTGTCTGTTACCAGAATGTATGGGTCTTCCAAAACCGCTTCTTGGCGGGTGGAATCTGTCATCATATAAGCACTAACAAACCCTTGGTCGAACTGCATGCCGTCGACCACTTCTTTGTCCAAACCCATTGTCTGGGATTCTTCAACAGTAATAACGCCGTCACGACCAACCATGTCGATAATGTCAGCGATTAAGTTACCGACTTCTTGAGAATCGGCAGAAATGGATGCGACTTGGGCGATTTCCGCTTTGCCCTTTACATCTTTAGCTTGCGCCTTGAGTGCCTTTACGGCTTGCGCCGATGCCTTTTCCATACCCCTGCGTAGCGCAATCGGGTTAGTACCGGCAGTAACATTTCTAAGTCCTTCATTAACCAGCGCTTGAGCCAAAAGTGTTGCGGTGGTAGTGCCATCGCCGGCAACATCATTTGTTTTTTCCGCTACTTCTTTAACCAGCTGCGCTCCCATATTTTCAAACTTATCTTCGAGGTCGATTTCCTTGGCAATGGTCACGCCATCGTTGGTGATGGTTGGCGCTCCATAACCCTTATCCAAAACCGCGTTGCGACCCTTGGGGCCAAGAGTCACCTTGACCGCATCGGCCAAGATGTTTACGCCTGCTTTAAGACCGGCGCGCGCCTCTTCCGAAAATTTAATTTGTTTAGACATATACATTAACCTCCGGTTAATAAATCTCAAGCATCAAGCATCAAAATACAAACAAATGGTTTAAATATTTAGCTATTTGATATTTAGATATTGTTTGATATTTGTTTTTTGGCGCTTGTTATTTTGTTATATATTATTCAATAATGCCAAGGATATCTTCTTCCGACACGATTTTATATTCCTTGCCATCAAACTTGACTTCGTCGCCACCCCACTCCTTAACCAACACAGTATCACCGACCTTAACGGAAAGGGGATGCAACTTGCCGTCAACTAATTTGCCATCGCCCACCGCCAGAACCTTGGCTTGCTTGGGTTTTTCCTTGGCGCTATCGGGTAGGTAGATACCGCTTTTGGTAATGGCCTCTTCCTTTATAGGTTCGATAAAAACCTTATCGCCTAATGGTCGTATCTTCATCTTCATCCTTTCTTTGGAACCCGCGGATGCCGCTGATTTCAACGCGGATTGTCGCGGATATTGTCATTGCGAGCCACGACCGATACCGGTCGTAGGCAAAGCAATCTTGTTTGAATATTTGATATTGAGGTGGAAAGTGCGACGGAGTTAAGCAAGGGGGTAACTTAACATCCGCCGCATACCTTAAAGTATCAAATGCGATACGGGGATGTCAAGACCCCTTTACATTACTGTGTCATTTATGAGGGTGGAAGCGGAGTTCCTTGTCGCTGACAATGATTTTGTTGTGGCTGATACTGGTCAAAGGATGTCGTTTAATTTTAGCGATTTGTACTTTCTTTAAGATTATTTCCAAAGCATCGGCAATCGGAAACAAAATCATTTCCAGCATCATCCGTATAGTTTGCCACGGCTCCCCTACTGGTTTGACCGATGCGATTAACGTTTCTTGATTTTTCGATATCGGCACGCGATATTCTCGCATCCATTTATTCTGTTGCATAAGCGCACGATGATACTCCCCTGTGTCATTGCGAGGAACGAAGCAATCTGTATCGTTTCGTTCGAGATTGCCACGCCCCTGTTGGGGCTCGCAATGACAACTGTCAACCAGTGCGATCATATGCCTGTACGCTTCCGCCACTCTCAGATTGTGTGGCTGGATATCTAAATTATCAGTAGTTATAAAATAATTCACACAGAGCCGACCGGCAACGCGTCGATGCGTTCGTTTAATACCAACAAGCGCGATGATTCCAATCACCATAAACCGCACCGTAAAAATATGTCCGGGCTCTGTTACCACCATTAAGTCAATATCGCTATTTGGCGATGCATCGCCTCGCACCAGTGACCCATTAAGCCCAACATATCTTAAATATGGCACCCAGGCATATAGGTATCGTGACGCCAAAGCCCGCACCCAGTATTTAATGATAATCCTCTCCATATCATCAGAGTATAATCAAACCAACTCTTGTCAATGGCTTTCCAAATGATAAGATTTAAGTAGTTCATAATGTTTATAAAGTGGCACAGTAGTGTCATCTCGAGCAATAGCGAGAGATCTCATGAGATTTCTCACATTAGTCCGAAATGACACAAGAGATTGCCACGTCGTTGCTACTCCTCGCAATGACACGATAATAATTTTCGCGTGACGATTTAGCGATTTTCGTGCGCCCGCCAACTCGCCTCGCTAAGTCGAAGCGGGCAGGCGGTTTAGGGAGCAAATATATGAAACGTATATTCTCTGGAATTCAACCTTCTGGCATTATCCACCTCGGTAATTACCTGGGCGCCATTAAGCAGTGGGTTGAGCTTCAAAAAGATAACGAGGCGATTTATTGCATTGTTGACCTCCATGCCTTGACAGTGCCACAAGATCCGAAAGAGCTTTCAAAAAACATTTACCGCGTGGCGGCAACATATTTGGCCTGTGGTGTCGATGCAGAAAAAAGCACAATATTCGTACAAAGCCATCGCCCCGAACATTCTGAGTTAGCTTGGATATTATCAACGTTCACTCACTTTGGCGAAATGCAACGAATGACGCAGTTTAAGGACAAGGCGAAAAAGTTTTCAAATGATAACATACCACTTGGGCTTTTCTCTTACCCAACGCTTATGGCGTCCGACATATTGCTTTACCAAACCGATACAGTGCCGGTAGGACAAGACCAAAAACAACATGTTGAGCTAACACGCAACCTAGCGCAGAGGTTCAATGGTCGTTTCGGCGAAACATTTACCGTGCCAGAGGCATTCATTCCAGAAAGTGGCGCTCGGATAATGGGACTCGACGACCCGAGCAATAAGATGAGTAAGTCGGCTACATCACCAAACAACTATATCGCCCTAACCGATGATGCCGATACCATCAACCGAAAAATATCTCGCGCTGTTACCGATTCAGGAAGTGAGATTAAATCTGGCCCTGATAAGCCAGCTATAACCAACTTATTAAATATCTTTTCCCTACTTACCAGCACATCTGTTCAAGATATAGAAAATAGGTACCAAGGTAGAACCTATGCCGAGTTTAAAAAAGACTTGGCCGAAGTAGTAGTTGAAAATGTTACACCAGCCGGCAATAAAATCAAAGAATTAGAAAGGGATACCGAAGCGCTGAAGTCGATCCTTGACAACGGTGCCAAGAAGCTAGCAACCTCGGCTCAAGATACATTGAGTCGAGTCAGAGACCGTATTGGTCTCGTGTAAAAGGCACGCGAAAGGCGGTGAGTCGCTATGCCGGTTCGAACGCATGATCCATGGACAGTCTGTCCACGACCTGACCCGACCCGACAGTGCGCCATCGAGGGTTGCGTCAGCACGCCGGACACGATCCCGCACTACGACATCCTCTTCACCATCCCCCAAGTAGACGGCTACCCGGTCTGCAGGGCACACTACATGGCATGGATGCGCGCCCGCTACCCAGACCCAGTGATCCGGCCAGAGCCAGAAGGAGCAGAGAAGTAATGCCATCGAGAAGCAACGAGTCACCTGAAGTACGCAAGCAGGAGAGCGCTAACACATAGCCCCGCCCATAGTTCCTATCTCAGGAACCAGGGGCGGGGCTTGTCTTGTATTTTATCAGATGAAAACTTCCCCTATCCCTCCGCGGGTTTCTCAGGGCCACGCAACACCCTTGCTGGCCATGGTACATAGTACGATCTAAAAGTCTGTTGAAGTTTTGTTGATCCGTCACTATTTAAAACTTTATAATAAAACACTGCTTTTGATCCGTTATGGGCTTTTTCAACTTGCTTTGTTTCGCCTGGTGCTAAACCAGAGTCGTCAACATAAATAGTGTCTCCAGGAGAAACAATATCATAAACTTCTGGATTGCTAATTTCAACTCGACGATCGTCAGAGGTACCGTATAAATCAAAAGTGATCTGATTACCCGAAACACTTGACTGCACCAAAATATGAGCAGGTGTATTGTTGACGAATTTCAAATCAGGTCGCGGTGAATAAATAGTTGCATCCATACCAACTGGCGGTTCGTAATAGGAAACACGGTATGAATGGTTGGCGCGCTCAGTGATGTTTAAGCCAGAATGCATTGCGGCTCGAAACAATGTTGTTGATACCTGGCATAGACCTCCGCCAAACTCAGGAATAGTTCTATCTTCTTTAATGACCAGCTCCGGTAAATAACCAGAAGAACCATCAATTCTGCCTAAGTGACCTACTGTGGAAAAAGTTTCCCCGGGAGCAATAATAATACCACTTAAATACTGAGCTCCGTTTTTAATGTTATGGATGCGATTGCTCGGGCTGTTGCCAAAACTAGTTGTAGCAGTGCCAATACGTTCCTTGATACCGAGCTTGTCGGCAGCTCCTATAAGATTTTCGTTGATTGTGGCGACTTGAGTTTTAAGTTCGAAGGCAATGGTACGGTTGGCAGTTTTACTCTCCAGAGTCTTGATGATTTCGGACGTTGCGACATCGGTATCAAGAGTTTTACCGTCAACCGACTTTGTAATAGCGGTCATTTTGCCGCCAGAAAACGAAAACTTTGCATCGCGTGGTGTCACGTTTACAGAAGGGGCCACAGAATCATCAAGATACAGTCTAATATCATCATCATTAAAGGAAACATATTTTTCTTTGGTTTTGCTGTTTATTTTCAACTCTATCCATTTACCGATTTTATTGGAAGTTACAGTAAACTTGTCACCGCCGACCTCGATATATAACGAATCTTTAACTAAATCCTTTGCGTTTTGGACCATGGCTTCAGCATCCGCTTTAGATATTTGTGGCAACGTATCTTGTCTCTCCACCACTAAATCAGGCAGGGTAAAATGAAGAAACGCAGTTAATATCCGATCGTACGTCTCTTGTTGGTTGAGCAACTTGCCTTGCCTGGGTTCGCTAATTGACGCCTCGCCGTTTTGAACTTCGATGTTCGCATTCTGGAGTGGCTCATCCACCTCGGACGCGACTTTATTGACCCAGCCCTCAAGTGCGGTCGGCGTGCTTTCCAGCTCAGGACTAGTACGACGAGGTATAACCAATACTTGAAAATGGTGCCAATATGACTGAAGATAATTATTCTCATGACCGAAAAAATACGTGTTCTCGACAGATTTGGCAACATCATAGTTAAGCCCCAGGTTGTCGGTGCTCTCTTCAGGTGTCTTATCGTTGATCCTGAGCTTAACCTTGCCCTCTGAGGGTATTTTGGATGCGTTATTTAACTTTTCCTCAGCTTTTTCTTGGGTCAGTCCACCGACCGAGATTCCGCCGATTTCGGTATTAGGTAAAATCCTATTTTGATAGGCTTTGACATAGAGCGCAAAACCACCAATTAATACCAATAGTCCAGCAACAACTCCAACTATCATCGCCACTATGCGATATTGTTTCTTACTGATTTTATTTATTTTTTTGGGTAGCGCTTTGGTTTTGGTCATCAGCATTTAATATTTCATTAAGTAGCGCTTTGGCAATATCTTTTTTACGCTCAACGTAGCAATTTTCAGTCACCACATCCAGAACTAACGTATCGCCGACAGAGATATTTTTTGGCAATAGTCGCTTTGGCAATGTCAGCTCACCACCACTTTCTACCTCGAATAACACCCTCCCCAACTCAATCTTTTTCGCGACAATCTTAGTTTCAGCCACTTCAGTTTCTAATGTATGTGATTTTAGCTCGCCACCTGTCACTTTACACTTGTCACCTGACACTATTTCAAATAATAAACGGAATTATCAACAATGCCACAATATTTAATATCTTAATCATAGGGTTAATGGCCGGACCAGCAGTATCTTTGTACGGGTCACCAACCGTGTCGCCAGTAACTGCCGCTTGGTGGGCAAATGAACCTTTCCCACCGTGGTTACCTTCTTCGATATGTTTCTTGGCATTGTCCCATGCCGCTCCACCAGCAGTCATGGAAATAGCTACAAACAATCCCGTCACTATGGCGCCAACCAACATCCCGCCCAGCGCCACCGGACCCAACAACCAACCCACCAGCACGGGCATTAGCACTGGTAAAAGCGCCGGCAATATCATTTGTTTTAACGCCGCTTGAGTTACGATGGAAACCGCTTTTGAATAATCGGGTTTAGCGGTGCCTGCCATTATACCTTTGATGGTTTTAAACTGGCGACGAACCTCCTCTACCACCGCGCCAGCAGCTTTGCCCACCGCTTCCATTGTCATAGCGCCAAACAAGTATGGTAGCATACCGCCAATAAAGAGTCCCATTATAACTTTGGGGTCGGAAAGAACAAAGTTGATACCGGTGGCGCCACGCGCCGAAAGTTCCTCGATATATGCCGCAAATAATACCATCGCCGCTAAGCCAGCCGAGGCAATAGCGTAGCCCTTAGTAACTGCCTTAGTGGTGTTGCCAATTGCATCTAACGGATCGGTCACTTTCTTGCGAACATTTTCAGGCAACCCTGCCATTTCGGCAATACCACCTGCGTTGTCAGTAATGGGACCAAAAGCATCAATAGCGATAATTATACCGGTCATTGAGAGCATACTAAAAGCGGCGACGGCGATGCCGTACAAACCAGCAAACTGATATGCCACACCAATACCGGTTGCAATAACAAGCACAGGCAGTGCTGTCGCTTTCATACCTACCGCAAGCCCTGAAATAATGTTGGTTCCATGTCCGGTGGTACTGGCTTGAGCGATATTTTTAACCGGACCATATTTACCCGAAGTGAAATATTCGGTAATTAGTACCATGAGCGCGGTTACAGCAATACCGACTAGCGATGCTAAGAATAAGTTCACAGCCGAGAAAGGAACGTCTATCAAGCCACCAATCATATTTTGGGTAACATACCAAAAGCCAATTGCCGATAGGACAGCGCTAATAGCCAGGCCGAAATATAATGGCATCATCAAGTTTTTAGTATTGTTACTAGCACGCACCACTATAGTGCCAAGAATACTGGCGATTATCGCGACCGAACCAAGTGCCAAGGGGTACTCAATCATAGCGAGATTCTTAAACAGTATTGAGCCAAGTAACATCATTGCCACCGCAGTTACAACATAAGTTTCAAATAAATCGGCGGCCATACCGGCATCATCGCCGACGTTGTCGCCGACGTTGTCGGCAATAACCGCTGGGTTACGAGGGTCATCTTCGGGAATACCTGCCTCAACCTTACCCACCAAGTCGGCGCCAACGTCGGCCGCTTTAGTGTAAATACCGCCGCCTACTCGAGCAAAAACGGAAATCAAACTTCCACCAAAGCCAAGCGCAACAAGAGCTGAAATATTATGAGTCAATAGGTACATTCCAGACAAACCAATTATACCCAAGCCGACCACCATCAAACCTGTGACAGCGCCTCCCTTGAATGCCAACCCAAATGCGGAAGATAGGCCTTTTTTAGCCGATTCGGCGGTTCTAACATTGGCGCGCACCGCCACCATCATACCGACAAAGCCGGCAAGTGCTGACAAGGTGGCACCGACAATGAACCCGATTGCGGTCAAATATCCCAGTTTCCACCATAATAGAGCACCGACAACAACTGCAACTACTGCGACATATTGAGTTTGCTTGCTTAGGTAGGCCGATGCTCCTTGCTGAATGGCCTTAGCAATTTCTTGCATCTTATCTGTACCGGCGGACCGTTTCATTATCCAATAAATAAGGATGCCTCCGTAAATAATTGACAGTACCCCAGCACCCAAACCTAAATATCCAACTAAATTTGACATAGCTTATTCTCCTGTTGCTTATTTATGTTATATCTATTTTTTACCTTTTTTCTATTCAATTGGCAATAGATTGCCCATGACAGTTATCCCAAGGACGATGATATATTGGCGTTGTAGCTATCGGTTGGATTTTGTCATTGCGAGCGAACACAGGTGAGTGTGGCAATCTAATATAAATCGATTGAGATTGTTTCGGGTTACCTCGCAATGACATATGACGATATCGTGTTTATTTTCAAAACACAGTATGATAGACTTTGGCATTGGGAGATCCTTGACAACGAAGGAGGAAGTGAAGTGGGAGAAACCCCGAGCAGTAAGAGAGACCCACATCTGATAGCGACTCGGTGGATGCTGTTGGCATCTATCGCTCTGGTTATCGGTATCTACGTACACTTCAACGTCACCAGATACGAGCAAGCAACACAAGAAGAGCAAGTCATTGGCTTTCACCTGCGAACTGTGATTGTCGACGACAAAGGAATTAGCGACATAGTTCTTAAGCCCGGAGAGCACTGGTCGTTTCACGTTCCGTTTTCCGGCTATGCACCAATTAGCGTAGAGGTTTTTGGTTCATCTGTACGCGTTTTTCAGTCCATTGAAGGACGCGAAGAAACCGAACTACCCAATACGTTCGGCGCCGGACAATTTCTGTTGAACCATGAAGGTAACGCAAAGTATACGGTTTGGCCGAGGGATCACACAACCCCACCAATCTATATCGATGTCAACTACGACCCACGTCCCAATGACCCGACCTACTGGTCGTGCAAAAAGATAACAACACTCGAAAAGGAGGGCTAGAAGATGCTTGAAAGCGTTGCCAAGATCCGAAATTATGGAATGGGTTGTATTCAGCCCATACGTTCCATCATCAGAAATGTCTAATAGTCAGCAATAATTATCGAGCTACCCCCACGGGTAGCTCTTTTCTGTTGACTTCTTTAAAATAAACTGATACATTTACTACTTGTATGCCACTACGGTGGTGTACATACCCATCGCACGTTGACAACGAGCGCACTCTACTGACGCGCTTTGCGCGTCCAACCAGAAAGGAGAACGAGACCAGTGCCAGAAGCAACCGCACTAGAACTCCAACCGTGCGAAGTGGAGATCCCCGAATGTCTACGGGGCAAGATCGGCTACATCCGCCTGCACTCGCAACGCCCGGGCTGTACATACAATGTGACGTGGAGGGTGACAGGCTGGATCGTCGATAAAGTACAGTCTTCTATCCGATTTCTCAAGAGAAACCCAGATGACAGTTTCGAGATGGTTACCGACGAGGAGGGTGCCACTCGTTTCGTCAACGCGACAATCGCCATCAGAGCGCTCGAAAGAGCCATCAAGACGCTCGACGGCGAGCTACCGCCTCTCTCTATCGACCATTCGGAAGTCTACCTTACTCCGTAATCGTCCCTTGGGATCGCTTTGTGCCGACCACCTCCGTGGTCAAGGCACAAAGCGATCCTATTTAATAAATGCACATAACATGGAGACCGTCTTAATATTTTGATATTAACTATTACGAAAGTACTCTCTCATACCCTTTTAGGGTTTCTTGAGCTGTTTTGTCCCAAGTATATTTATGGGCTTGTTTTATTCCCTTGCCGATAAGCTCTCGACGCAATTTATCATCGGTCAAGCCGACTTTAAGCGCATCGACAATTTCATTTACATTAAGTGGATCGAAATAGTGTGCGGCATCATCGAGCACTTCTGGCAGGCTAGTTTCTTTACTTGACACGACAGGTGTACCGCACGCCATTGCCTCCAGTGGGGGAATACCGAAACCTTCCATTAGCGACGGAAAGGCGAACAAGCGCGCGCCATTATAAAGTGCCGGCAGGTCATCATCGTCCACAAAACCCGGGAACACCACCGACGAACGTATGCCAAGTTTATCGGCACAACCAACCAACTGATCGTAGTATTCTCTAGGACGCCCGACTATCACCAACTCATATTGCCCCCTTAATTCCGTATCGCTTTCCAATTTCTGAAAGGCCTCAAGCAATCGTGGCAAGTTCTTGTGTTGTGCCCACTGGCCAACATAAAGAACATATTGTTTTTTAATTTTGTATTTGCGCGCCACTTCCTGCAAGCTGCGGCCATTGCTAATGGGCCTAAAACGTTCCAAATCAATACCATTGTAGGTCACCTGAATCCGCGCCGGCGCCACTCCTAACTTTTCATAAATCATTTTTTTTGAAAACTCAGAAACAGTAAATATCCTTTTCGCCTCGCTGGCTGCGTGTCTAATTACGTAGTCGTAAAGCTTTTTCTTGAGCCAACTGGAGTTGTTCGGAAAAAGCCCCAGTGTCAAATCGTGCAAGGTTACCACAAATGGTGATTTTATTCGAAGCGGGTGGTTAAAGTTTGTAAAGTGAACCAAATCCGGCTTGAGATCGTCGATTAACTTCAGATATTCTGTTTGCTCCTTTATGGTGTAGTGAACAATGTTAGTCCCAATTACCTCGATGTTGTTTTTCGATTTGTTAATTATTTCCTTTAGATCTTCCGGAAACTCCTCATCTTCCCTGACTAAAACTACCCAGTTGATTCCTGTTGAAAGAGGTAGCATCTCCTTAAGTAGTTCACGGCAATACCGCGCCAAGCCACCGTGGTGTGTCGCCAAAAATCTGGCATCAAATAATATCTTCTTTCCGCTAATATTGTGCATTAATTTTACATTCTGATTATTCGATATACTGTCATTTTCTTTCCCTCTTTATCAACACCCAGTCGTGTTGACTGCGGTGTAATATCGAGAGTATCAAGGTTAATTATTCCATATGTCATATCATAGTACCAGACCGTTGAGTATTGCCTGAATAGTTTGGCGATGATAGCACCGACCGGCACTTGCTCTTGCGACAAACTGCCGGGTTTATACGAGGCATAATAATCGACGATATTTATTCCGTGGTCAAGGTAAAACCTCAAAGCGGTCTCTTCGCCACCAGCCAATGCTCCTTTTACTAACACTACATCGGACGGCTGGGCACTACTGTTAAACAATTTTGCGATATCGCGCGCACCAACGGCGTGATTTTCAATGGCGATGTGTTTGCCAAGCGCAAGAATTGATACCAAAACAAATAATATTATTACAATCTTGCCCGCAGTTGCACGATACACTTTCCAAGCACCATCTACAATCAGCACCCCGTAAAAAGGCCATAAGTAAATGAAATATCGCGTGGCGCGACCACCGATCTCGCTTACAAAAAGCGCCACTACTAAACTCACGAGTGTAAGCGTTATTGCCAGAACATTCCAGTATATATTCTTCGACTCGAAAGCGGAGCGCTTCGTTGGAGAAGTTCTCGACAAGCTCGAACAATATCCTGCAACTACCAATACAAGCGGAATGATTACTGATATTGTAAACAATACGATATTTATTAAACCCGATTTCAATATCATCTCCGGCTCAATACCAAGAACTAATCTGCCTGCACCAAATCTGTACAGCGCGCCAATAATTCCCTTAATGTTACTTGCCAACATTAGCCCACCCTGTTCTGAGAGTCTCCCGCTAAACTGCATGAAAGTCGTGCTAATTATTGGCAAGTAAAGAAGTACCACTACTGCAATTATCGGCAAAGACCACAGTACAACTTTCCATTTACGAAAAATAGCAATGCAAAGTAGTTCGGAGGCCAAAACAAACCAACCCAAATGCTGGCAGTAAACCATTACTAATGCCCCAAAAGTAAATATGGATACAGATAAAAGCATCTTTTTACCCTTATCCATATCTAAAAGCGCACCATAAGTCAGTACCGCCCCCAGTAGCAATAACGGGTAGAAACGAGCTTCCTGGTAGTAATAGAAAAGATACGGCGAAAAACCAAGGACGATGCCTAATACTAACGGTTTCCACCTATTATCGGCCCAGATTTTTTTACCAAGCCAATAGCCCAATAAGATAAGCAGTCCACCTGCCACAGCTGAAGGTAGGCGCAAAGACCACTCGTGAATACCGAAAAGTGATGTCGATACTTTGGCTAGCAAATGGTAAAGTGGCGGGTGGACGTCTTGTGCGATACCTTGCCAAAATTCGCGCCAACTGCCGGCCTGTACCACACGCAGGACCACGCCCTCATCACCATCAAACGACCGAGTTTTTAGCGTAATAACCTGCAAAAATATGTAAGAAATTAGCACCGTCCCGATCCAGAGTCTTGGATTTTTCCATTTAACATTTTGAGATGCAATTTTGACATTTGACATTTGAGATTAGGTAATTACTGCTTATCTTTAAACGCAAGGGTTTTGGAAAGACCGAAGTTCCAGACAAAAACTATTGCGGTGGCAATAAGCATCGCCAGCAGGTAATATATATGCGCCTTATTAACCATTAGCCCATAAAGAAGGTTATTCCAAACCAGCCCCAACCCGTTAATGACAGCAAATGATACGAATTGACCCACAACTGCGTGGCTTTTACTCTTGAAAGTCCAAATGCGATTTAGAATATAGCTTGATACAAGTGCTATAGTTGACGATATAATTCGCGCAATAATCTTATCCATATCGGCAAATGTTACGAGCGAGTATAAAATTCCGCCATCAACAAAAGTGTTCAACAGTCCGATGCCCATAAACTTGATGGCTTGGCTGACGACTCGTCGACGTAAAAATAAATGCCAGATAATTTTTAAAGACTTTCTTAGTTCTCCAGAGATCTTGCTCTGGCCTGCGCGTCTATCGGTAAATATTATTGGCGTTTCGATAACCTTAGCGCCTTTTTCTTTGGCTAAGTATATCAGTTCGACTTGAAAGGCATAACCGGAAGCCACTAATCTGTCGAGCGCCAATTTTGTCAAAAACCGACCGCTGTAAACTTTGAATCCGGCCGTAGCGTCCTTGGGCTTTAACCCAAGCATTAAGCGTGTGACAAAATTGGCGCCACGACTATTTAAAGTTCGTCTCCAGTCCCAGCCAGTAACACCTCCGCCTGCCACATATCGTGAACCGATCACGATATCGGCGCCTTCGGCACTGGCTATCTTGAGCATTTTTGGCAAATATTTTGGGTCGTGCGAAAAATCAGCATCCATCGATACAATAAATTGATATTTGCGTTGTAACGCCCAACGGAACCCGGCAACATAGGCCTTGCCCAAACCCTCTTTTTTCAGACGAGTCATTAAGTACAACCGTCGTGGATATTTTGGTATCAATTTCTTTACAATATCTCCTGTGCCATCGGGCGAAGAATCATCAACAATCAAAATATGAGCTGCTGAGACAAACTTAAGAACCGCCGCGATAATTTCTTTGGCGTTGTCTTTTTCGTTATAGGTTGGAATAATGATTAACGTTGACCTCATAAGTAACTATTATTTACCATAATTGCCTTTTTGTAAATTCCTCTTAATTCGAAATATCTCTTTGAGCGTTTGGATTATTCCACTTGCCGCCCTGAATCGGCTACCTTCGTCGTGTCGCCAGCTCACTGGAACTTCGACGATAGTAAGATTGAGTAATTTCCCAATGACTAAAATCTCGATATCCCAACCCCAGTGGTCGATTTTTGCGTTGCGAAACAATCTGCGAACGATTTTGCGGTCAAACAATTTAAATCCACACTGTGTATCAACAAGTGTGATACCAAAAAACGTCCTTATGATTTTATTACCGATCCGCCCAATGAGTTGGCGCAATAACGGTTGTTTAACTAATAATTTCTTTTTATCTAAGTAACGTGAACCGTAAATAATTTGGTTCTCTCGACAATATACCATCATATTGGGCAGTTCTTCTATCGGAGTGCTCAAATCGGCGTCCGTTACAAGCACCCAGTCGTATTTTGCCCGCAAAACACCTTTTTTAACAGCAGCGCCCTTGCCTTTATTGACTCGTGATTCGACAAGGTGTGTGTTTTGATTGTTCCGAGCATAGTCGGCGACGATTTTTGTTGTTCTGTCCTTAGAGCCGTCGCTGACTACGAAAATCTCGAAAATATATTTTTTACGCAATAGATACCTGTCGATATGCTTCAAAGTCCGCAGGATACGCTGTTCCTCGTTATAGGCCGGTATCACCACCGACAAAGTCATTTTGTTCATATATTCTCAATTATAAGGTATCATAGATAGTATATAAACTCCAAGAGCCACAACAAACAAGGAGCCACTATTTCTCGTGCATCATTAATTATTTATCTTTTCATTGTGATACTGGGGCTGACGTTTGCTGGTCTTACTCCGTCAATTATTATGGTCGCCCGAAGCAAGCAACCAGCTAAGGTCGCTCCGACAGCCTCTGTAACCCTTGATGATACGTCGATGATCTGGGGAGCAACCATCAGACCTTACGCCTTGGGCGGACGGGCAGAATATAGTACCGAAAAACAATTCCAGTTTGTTACAGAACTTTTCCCAAAAGGCGCATGTGTTCGCGCTAACGTCGAAACAAATATGGTCGTTAACGATTTATTGGTTGCGATGAAGCAAAAGTACAAAACAAAATTATATTTGGTACTAGAAGAAGATATGGAGTTCGACAGTAAACAGAACTATGCAAAAAAGGCTCAAGCGTTTGCTGACAAATTTGTTACACGCTACAAAGGGCAAATTGAATATTATCAATTGATGAATGAAGTAACCGGCGTTGTTTTTAGCAAAGCTGACGACAAGGGTGAAAAGTTAGATGCTGGTTACGGTTTGACTATGGACAAAACCAGATATGAGAACGTTCTTGCTTACACCAAGGCACTTAGTGTCGCGATTCGGAAAATCGACCCAAAAGCTCAAATCGTCATCAGCGGTAACTGGGTACTTTTAAACCCGGTACTACAATTGATAAGAGACGGAGTGGATGTTGACATTGTTGGTTGGAATTGGGGCTCCGGTGCTAGCGACAAGCCTGGTTTTGTTAAAATTGACAAATATGGAACCTTAAATATGCCTAGTAAGGTTCATAGTTTGGGCAAGAAATTTTGGATAGTTGAATCAAACCGAGACGATGGTTCAATGGGAGGAAAAGAAAAAGACCAGGCAGATTACATAACCAAACTCGCCAACGCTACAAAAAAAGACCGATATATTAGCGGTTATTTTCATTTCATATTAACCGATACGTCCGAAAGCGGTCCAGCTGGCCAATTAGGTCTCATAAAAGTAACCCAGAAGGACGGCAAGTGGTCATTCGGCGCCAAAAAACCCGCCTTCTCCACCCTCCAAAAAGTTGCATCTAATTGAAATCATCAGGGTAGAAAATCAAATAGGTTTGGCCGAGGCGGTCAGCTTTTTCAATTTGGCGATTGATACAATTATAAGTTCCAAACAACCCAGTGGCTACGTTTGATGAGATTATCGCCACCTCGTTGTTCTTAATGCCTTTGCACCCAAAATCACCACCATAATCAGTAATATTTGTGTAACTAACTCCCGCATATTTAGGGTTTTCACCGGTGGCATAGCCGATAATATATTTGTATTGGGGGTGATTATTGTACCACTCAACCAACACTGGTAACTCCTGACCCCAATCGACATTGGAGTCGCTCAAATGCTCGTAGCCCGAGCGCCAACCGCCGGAGGCCTGCGCAAAATAACTGATTTTGTTGGGGGAATTAAGCGCTAAATCGAATATCAGCCATATAGCTAACAAGAGTACTACGGCTTTAGTGAGGTATCGCTTGTCCGCCAACAATTGCCATATTAAATATCCAATTGCTGGCGCCACCATGACATAAAAAGGCAAAATATGACGCACACCAATGTGAATTTTACTAACCGATGCGATAAAGATATACACAACACCAAAAATCCACAGTACCGCCACATCCCAGCGCTTTTTCCAAAGTGTAGTGATACCAGCCAATACCACCATAACCAATATCGCTGTCGGTGTTTTGTACCACAAATTGTCAACGAAAAACCACCTGAAACCATCCATACTGTAGTCGCCATTTAAGTACGCCTTGTGACCGATTTCATTATGACCCTTGACCACCGTGTACCCTTCCCAATATCTAACAATCGGCGCATATATTATTTTTTGTGATACAGAACTAACCATAACTTTTTTGTCGGTCAGTACATTGATTATTTCAATTGGTCTATGTGAAAAAATAGAATTACGTTCAATATAGGCGTAAGTTGCGTAAATGAGCGCAACGCAGACAATTCCCGATAGTATCAATTCGCCTAAGGATTTGAGATAATATCCTTTTTTGTATCGAACTGTGAAATAGATAACCGCCAGTAGCGCGAAACCGACAAAGAATATTCCACTAAACTTTGCCAGCATCACCACGGAGAGAGCGACGCCCCACCATACATAATTTACTAAACTGTCCTTTTTTATTAAATTAAAAGTCGCCACAAACAGGAACCAGACTGTTGCCAGTAGAAGCGCGTCATTAGTAGTAAGCGCACCATGGGCGATGATATTTGGGTTGAATGTCAACGACGCCAAGGCGCCAAGTCCTGCAACAGGGTGAAGGTTTTTTGCGGTCCATAAGTAGAGACTTGCCATAGCACCGAGCATAACTAGAACCATTGCCATTCTGCCCCAGAACAAAATTGCGTCGCGGTTATTGCCACTTTCAAACCAAAATTTGTCTCCAAAACGCCACTGGTCGGCATCATTTATTTCCATGGCGATACTCATATCCGGCTTAAGCGGTAGCACAAATACTGCTGAAAGAAGTTTATTAAGTGGCGGATGCTCGCTATTTAAGATTGCATCGCCATACATTATCGAGCGCAGACCACTAGGAACATAGACAATTTCATCCGACGTAATCGAAAAAGTTTTGGCGCTATAGACCATCCAAAAACCCGCCCAAACCACGAGAAGGGTAGCGATTACTCCACTGATAATATTAAGCTTGCGATTTTTCTTTTCCATAGACCATTATCAACGAAACTATAACCCACCATAAAATCGCCAAGTCGTTCTTAAAGAAAGGCGTATCGACAAGACCATAGAGTAAAATGGATGCGAGTGTGGAGACGACAATGGTCGTCTCTGCCTTGTTTGGCGATGCTGACATCGCCTTGATAATTATTATTAGCCACCAGATGAAAATTATCAAGCCAACAGTTCCGAGAGTTGTTAGAACCTGAAGATATAGATTGTGAGCGGTTAACGCCAGTGGCGAAATAAATTCCGGATAATTGACTCTGCCTATGGTTAACTGCGTGAAGTATTCTTGAAAATTTCCTAGGCCGACGCCGAAGATGGGCTTGCCTTTGATTATCTCGGTGCTGGTTTTCCAAATTTCCCAGCGGATATTGTTGCTGGTTGCCACGCGGCCGTCGGCGGGGGAAGCGTTTGCGTTTGGTTTAGCAATGTAGAACGTTGCCGTGGCGATAATAATAAGCGCCAGCGCCGACCATTTTAACCACGTATATTTTTGTTTATTTCGATAGGCATAATAAACTATCGCAACGATAATACCACCGACCACGCCGACGACCGCTCCCCTACTTTGCGAGCCGACAAGCGCAATAATCATTATCAATGATGACACTAGAGCAAGATATCGCCATAGCCCGCGCCAGAAAAACATCGCCATAATTGAGAGCGCAACAATCGGCGCAATAAACAAGCTCAAGTAATTTGGCGAGGCGAAGTTGTCAAAACCAAACCACCCTAACCACCGTCCGTCTATCGCCACGTGCCAGCCGGTTGCTGATATCAAGCTGACGACCGATACGATTCCGCCTATTGCTATGAGTGCCCTTGGCAAAATTACTTTAGCCACATCAATTTCATTACCAATGATTAAGTATACAAGCGCGCCATCGATAAAATATGCCCGCCAGAACCCAAGTCCCGACAACCAATCTGGGTTAACCAATGCGCCAATCAGCCCAATACCAAGCCACGCCCAAACCACCCATGGTAACCGCCAGTTAACTTGGATATCGTTCGAGCCGGTCGAGAAATTTACCTTTTTCGAATTTGTTCGATACCGATACCACATCCACACCAATAACGACAAATAAAGCACCACCTCAAAAACGTTGGTTGGGATTCCAAGTACTGTAAATCTGAATAAGTAAAGTGGCATTGCTAAGATAATACTTGTCAATATTATATTGATCATTGTTTTTCCTTAAATACTTGTGTGTCATCCCGACCAACGCGGAGGGATCTCTTTTCGCATTGTCATTGCGAGGTACGAAGCAATCTGCGTCTATCCGATGAGATTGCCACGTCGCTTCTGCTCCTCGCAATGACACCAGAAGTGATAATCCAGTCTAATTATTTTATTTTTGATATGATGATGATTTCCTGCACCGCCACAAGCAACCCAATAAACACCCAAACATAGACAATATATATTGTTGAGAAAGTAATATATTGCATAAGTAGTCCAACAATACCCAATGTCAAACCGGCTAACGACGCTTTGTCGAAATTATCCATCGCCATAAGCCACGCTTTGGCGCTACGCCACAGCAACGACAATATAAGCCACCCAAACAAGAGGGCGCCGACAACTCCGGTTTCTGTCAGTGTCTCAAGATACTGATTGTTGACGATGGGGTAATAACCTTGCACGAGGTGAACTTCGCCATATTTTTCTAGCTCCAACCGTCCGTACGCGCCCAGTCCTATTCCCCGCCACTTGTTACCCTGCCAAGCATCGTAGGCAATTTCGGTGGCATTCACCCTTGACACTACCGACTCACTTTCCCTTTTACTTAAACTCAAGTGGTTATAGACCTCGTCCACGGCGCGCGGTTCGGCGATAGTAAAAAAACCGAAAACCAGCATCGCTCCGAACATTAAAATTGATAAGATTATGACGATATTTTCAAGTTTGAAAAAATGTTTGTACTGCCAAACTATTAGCAATATGCCCGCTACCGCTAAGCCCAAAAAGGCGCCACGAGAAAATGTCATCACTACGCTTATTATCACCGCAAGACAGATTGTAAGAGCCAAATACTTGCCGATTTTGTTTTTTACACCACCGAAAATAAAATAGCTAGCCGATAGAAACAGTGGTGCTAACAGGTAGCTGGCATAATAAAGCGGTTCTGTTAAGGTAGCGTGGACACGAGGCAGGCCAAAAGTGGCTTTGTCGTAGCCGGGTTTTATGCCGGTAATCTCCTTTGGAAGTCCCGCAATATCACCAATAATTTGGAAAAAGCCAAAGAGCGCTAAAACGCCAGTGGCGACAACGAGCAGAACCAAAACGCCTTTCAAATCCTCACGACTTTGGACAAATTGAGTAATTAAGAAATAAGCGACAATCGCTAATAGCCAAAACAACAAGACCATCACAGTTCGCTGTGGATCAATACTAACCGAAAGCGACCAAAGTCCAGAAAGGAAAAATAGCATTATAACAACGGTGGGAAGCGGAGTAACTATTTTCTTTATTTTGCCAGAGGCAAAACAAATCGCCCAGCCAACCAAACCAGCAAAAACCACCGCGTGGATAGGCTTGACGGTAATACCACCAAGGTCCACCGTTAAGAGTCGCTCAAAAGGTAGCGCCAGTATAATCCAGTAGGCACCAAAAACAGGCTTATAAATAATTGATGCAGTGACCACAACGACAAGTAGCACGCCGATAAGGGCAATTAACCCAAGAGTGTTTAAAAACTTGACAGCGACAACTATTGCCAATCCGGCAACAGCTATTCCGATAATCCAGTTAATGATAGTTGCTTTTTTCATATATTCTCATCATCGCTGGACTTTTGTTGCTCGACAACGGTCGCAAGCGCTACATGCCGATAGGCAGGATAAGCGCCTAGGAGAGCGATAAAAGTCCAGCGATAATCTTTTCTCCCTTTGCTACATTCTTAATTGTATCGTATTTTTGCTCTGAGAGTTCACGGCCAAAGTTACCATACCTTTTAGCGATGTCCGGATTATTGATTATAGCAAGACACGCCTTGGCCAATTCTGCCGGATTATGTTCCGGTACCAACAGCCCCGCCTTGCCATTTGGCACATATTCAGGAATCGCACCACTTAGTGTTGAAACCACCGGTGTACCACAGGCCATAGCCTGTAAATTGACCGTACCGATCTGCTCTTCCCATTTTTGAGTTGTTACCGATGGATAGATAGATAGTGTGGCAACGCGAAAATAATTCGGCAGTTCTTTTTGTGGCTTGGCACCCAACACTACAACATTAGTTGATGAACGAGCGTACGCCTTAATAACATCTTCCATTGGTCCCCTGCCAATAAAGACTAATTTAGTCTTTTTGATAACACAAATTTTTTTGTGCGCCTCGATAATTTCAGCGATACCTTTTTCCTCAACTAACCGACCTACATAAAGAATCACAGGTGATTGCTTGTTCGTGTCACCCTGACCGAGAGAAGCGAGCGGAAGGGTCCCTTTCTCCTTCGGGGAAAACAACTTCGTGTCAACTCCCCAGACTCCCCAAAGAAATGTGATGATTTTCCCATCATCGATTCCAACCTCTTGCAAATTACGCCGTGCGCCACTATTGAGCGCAAATACAATATCCGCCTCATCGGCAAACGATTTTAGTATCCGCTTCATGAGCGGTGCAATTACGCCAAAACGCGACTCGGTTGGTCGGTTTTCAAGCATTGGGAAAAAATATTTGGCGTTTGTTTTTTTTGCCACTTTAAGGGCAACACGCGAAAACATTAACGCTTTGCGTGAGGCGTATGGCTCGGTGCCCTGAACAATATCTGGGCGTAGATCGACAAGTTTTCGGTATAAATCACTCGCCGACATAAATTTTCTGGTATCAACGACATCAAAATCACTTCGCGACATATCACCGTATGGCGCATCGTGGTAGAAATGAACAATGCGAAATTTAGAAAAATACTTCAGCGGTTGCTGAATATCGTTTCTTATTGCTTGTGTTACAATTGCAAGAATCGGTTTGGACATATTTACAAAATAACAAATGTCTAATTTCTAATATCTAACAAAGATCTCAATTTCTAATGACTTAAAGCGTTGGACATTTTATCCGCCTCGGCTCGACATAGAGCCGGTCGAGACGGGTTAGATATTAGACATTGGGATTTAGACATTTATCTATCCCCTAATACTTCTTCGTAAACCCGAGCTGTCATTTCTGCGGTTTTTCTCCAGCTAAAAAGTTTGGCACGCTCCAGCGCTAATCTGCCTAGTTCCTCACTATAGTTTGGATTTTTCAAGATCTTTATCAACGCCTTGGTCCAGCCGTCTTTATCGTGTGGGCTGAGGAGGATGCCGGCATCGCCGACCACTTCGGGAATTGAAGATGTATTACTTGCCACAACCGGTGTACCACAACTCATCGCTTCCAGCGGTGGCAAACCAAAGCCTTCGTAAATAGATGGGAAGGCGTAGACGCTCGCGCCGTTGTATAAATAGGGCGCCTCTTCGTCTAATATATAGCCGGTAAAAATTACATCTTTTTGCAATCCCAATTTCTTAACCAACTCAAACAGACCCTGATAGTGCCATCCTTTTTTACCGGTTATAACCAATTTGATATTAGGTACTACTTTGTGGACATTATTAAAAACCTTGATTAAAAAATCAAGATTTTTACGCGGGTTTAATGTGCCAATATGCAAAATATAACGACTGTCAATATAGTATTTGTCAAGAATTTTATCTATTTTGGTCCTGTCTTTTATTGGCTTAAATTCCTCACTGGCCGCCTCTGGTATCACCACCATTTTTTTTTCATCGATTTGCAAATGTCGCACCAAGTCTTTTTTAGTATGCTCGGAAACACAGATTATTTTATCGGCAAATTTATAAGAAAACGGCATCCATCGGGCAAAATAAACTCGTGAAAAAAACGGTATGTCGTGACCGAAGAGTACCGCAATGACATCGTGGACCGTGACAACGATTTTACCCTTGTAATAAATCGGTGCCGAAAAAGCCGGCTGATGCAATAAATCAACGTCTGATTTTTTTGCAAGTTTGGGTAATTCAAATTGGTCCCATAGAAAACGACGTGGTGCTGAAAAATCTTTATGTGTCTGCGGTTTGAAAAAAACAAACTTGTCATTTTTGTCAATTTGCGTCAACGCCTTGGTTAAATTGGACACATAAAACCCAAACCCCGTTTTTTGCCCAAGTGTTGTCTGAATGTCGATTCCAATTCGAGCCATATACAATTATGTTATTGTTTTAGAAGTTGTTTGTAAACCTCAATTGTCTTATCGACCGTCATATGCCAACTGAATTGTTTTGCGCGAGCAACGCCCCTTAAGCTAAGGGTACGCCGTAGATTCGCGTCGGCAAGGATGCGGCTTAAGCCGAGTGTCCATTCTTTTTGACTGCTGTTGATAAGCAAGGCACAGTCGCCTACCACCTCGGGGATCGACGAAATGTTGTTAGCGATAATTGGCGCGCCACAAGCCATTGCCTCTAGTAAAGGTAGTCCGAAACCTTCATAAAGTGATGGAAAAGCGAAGACTTCTGCTTTGTTATACAGCTCAACCAGTTGCCTGTCATCAACGTAGCCCCAAAATTTTATACTATCGCCCAAGGCGTTTGCCGACTTAAAGATATCGGAATCACGCCACCCCTTGGCTCCAACCACCCATATCCTATATTCATCTTTTATTGATACTGGCAAGTCGGCAAACGCCTTAAAAAGCATCGGTAAATTTTTGCGAGGCTCAACTGTGCCAACCACTAAAATTACCTTTTCTTTTTTAACCGCTGGCATTACTCGGAAACTATTTTCGACACCCAACGGCACCACCACGGTTTTATTTTTTGCGTCAGGGATAATGCGACCCAAATCATCAGCTGTTGCCTTTGATACTGCAATAATTTTGTCTGCTCGCCGACAAACCGCCAGAGTTCTTTTTTTTTGATTATTAGAAACCTTATCGCCACGAAGTTGTGGAAAAAGAAATGGCGTCATATCGTGAATAGTCACAACAAGGGGTTTTTTAGTCGATAGTGGCGCTTCCCAAATACTTGTGGCGTGCCATAAATCAACATCTTTAATCCACTTATCAGGCCACGACACTGGTCCGCCCCAAATTCTGTTCTTCCATTCTCCAGGAATTGATTTTAGAACGAATGGATGCGAGCCAATGGCGTTTTTTATTTTGGCAATTTTATCCGCCTTACCTCGCATAGCCGTAAACAAAAAACGCGATTGGGCGTCACAGTGCTTTGACAGTTCCTTCATTAAATTCAAACAGTAGCGACCAATGCCCGCTGACTCGTTAATACCCCGTGTTCCGTCAAAACCAATTACCATATCATATAATGACAAATGTCTAATTTCTAATGTCTATAAAAAATATCAATTTCCAATGACTTAAAGCATTGGACATTTCATCCGCCTCGGCTCGACATAGAGCCGGTCGAGACGGGTTAGACATTAGTTATTAGGATTTAGACATTTCAGCTTATGTGACTTTTCCTCTTACTAATTCCACTAACGTACTTTTAGTTACCGCACCAGTTAACATCGCGATTGTCACATATACCATAACACCTAACATTATCGGCACCAGGATATTTATATTTCTTGTAAGATACATTGCGGTAAACATTACAGTGGCGGACAAGAATGCCTTGAAAAATACTCCATATTTAATTTTAAATTGCGCGAATTTTTTAAGAAGGTACCAGTTAACAGAAAGTACCACTACTTCTGTAAGCACAGTTGCCACCGCCGAACCAATGTAGCTATATCTTGGAATTAACAATAAATTAAGGCCTACGTTTAAAGCCAAGAAGAGTAGGTTGGGAATTATCAACACTTTTTGACGTCCAACGCCAATAATCATATTATTAAATAGATTCGTAAGATAACTAAGTGGTATTGTAAAGCATAAAATCTGCAAGACAAGTGGGGTGGTCGCCTTCAAATTTCCGATGTTAAGAGTTGAGGCAGTAACAAAGTCCTCTCCGGCAACAATATGAATGATTGCAGGAGCTATTGCTAAACACGAAACCAAAATCGGTAATGAAAGCAATACTAGAAAATCAAATGATTTTTGCATTCCGTTTGAAAATCCGGTGGTATCTTTTTGTACGTGGTACCTCGACATAATCGGGAATACAACGCCCATATAGAGAGCCGAGAGCGCCAAAACCACCTCGAAAATCTTATAGGACGCGCCGTATATACCAATGTCGGTTGGCGTTTTCATAACCGACAACATGACAGAATCGACTTTAAAATAGACAAGGGCTAATATTCCAGCCAAACCAATAGGCCATGACTGACCCCATAAATAACGCCAATACTTAACGTCAAAACCAAGGCGCAGTGGAATGAGTTTGTTGGCATAGTAACTTTTAATTACCATGTCCACCGCTGAGCCAATGGCGTAAGCCACCAGAAGCGCAACCAATTGCGCGTGAGCAAGAAATAATAAATATGTAGAAAGTAATACTACCAACCGGCCAATAACATCGCCCACAACTGCTTTTTGCGCTTGGAGTCTTGCTTGCAAGACGGCAATAACCGTTCCTTGAACACTGTTGAAGAACATCGCAATGGCGATAACACCGATTCCGAGGTGAACCTCGAGCGGATAATGCATGAGCCACCCTATCCCGAAACACAGTGCATAGACCACTACTGCAAATGCGGTTCGGATAGAAAGCACATTGGCAACCGCTTTTTCTTCTGACATTTTACCTGCGCCAAGTTCACGCAGTAGCACCAACATAAAACCAAAGTCGGCAAGAGTGTTAAAAATTCCGACAAAAGCAAAAACTGTGGTGTATTGTCCGAACCCCGCGACACCAAGGTAACGGGTTAGAAGCGCGACTATAATTAATGATATGGCAGTGTTAAGTACTCTGCCGAATATCAACGCCCCTGTATTGTAAGCAACCTTGCGTGTTAAACCCATACGTTTAGTTTAAGGTAAAAGGTTTAAGGTATAAAGTAGATTTGAAAATCGCATTCAAACTTTTAACATTAAACTTTATACTTTTTACTCGATGCGTGGTATGCCTGACAGGATTCGAACCTGTGACCTCCAGATCCGCAATCTGGCGCTCTATCCGCTGAGCTACAGGCACATACAAATAGTTAAAAGTAAAAGGTAGAAAGTAGAAGGTTGAGCAACGGCGAAATCCTGAGTCCAGTAGGCGAAGGATCTCGTATACACCACGATGTCATCCCGAGTGAGTATATACTCATACGAATCGAGGGATCCCTTTCCGTACTTCTTTCACACATTACCAAATATCCAACCTTGAAACAAGGTTTTTGTTGTGAGAATATTGTCTTGGAGGTGATCTTTGACATGGCAGAAGGATCTCGCACGCCAACTACTTTTCCGTGTTGCTTGAATCCATCACTGCACAGCGCTAGGGATACCGACGGTAAGATTATTTTCGTCTGTGGCGCGTGCGAACGCAGATTTGGCGTTGTCCAGATACAGGGCGGGCAGTTGCGGTTCGTAGCTCTTGCAAGCCCAGAATATGTAGCCCGTCTCCTCGTCGGGGCATTGACCTAGCGGAGCTTGCCGAAAGAGTACGAGTAGCGTTTAAGAAATATCAACAAGATCCTCATGCGCAAGCCCAACTTCGCGTAAATAGAGTCGCATGGATTCGACAAATTGAAGAAATAGAAAGGCGGGAGCGAGCTATCCAAAGAGCAAGAGAACGAAAACGTAGAGGACGACGATACCTTCGATCATCGAACTAAAATACACCCGGGAGACGCTAGACACAAAAGCGTCTCCTTTTTTATCTATATTCTGAACCAAGTTCAGTATAACAACTCTAAGAAAGAGATTCTCACCCATTCGACTCAAGTTTATACTGAGCTTGTCGAATGTACTCAGGGTAAACTATCCTCAGAATGACAGAGGCGATCCGCGTTTATCAGCGCTCTTATCCGCGTTAATCCGCGATTATCACCAGCTTCCGCCACCGCCGCCGCCAAAACCGCCACCGGAAAACCCTCCGCCGAAGCCGGAAGAACCGCTGGACTGCGAATGGGGCGAGGAAACCATTGTCGAGTTCATATCGCGCGAAACATCGTTCATTAAATTTGCAAAAAGCAGAGTGTTAAATGTACTGTGACCCGAATACCAATCCGGCGGTCTAACATCCAGCCCCTTAAATGCCTTGGCCCACTTGTGCGTAAGACCAAACACCATAGCATACGGCAGAAAACGCGTGAACATATTGGTATCTTCTTCAAATTTAGCCCTGTACCTTTCCGCTGTATAAATAAACATCCTGAATCCGCGCACTTGGCGCAACGCCTCCACACCCGCCGGCGTCTTTTGGCTCATAGAGAGACCAAACCAAATGGCAAACGGCACCAACAAGATAACGCTGATAAACGCGGACACAATGCTTCCGCTGATAAACGCGGATAAAAACATTAACCCCGTGGGAATAATGATACCCAATGCAATAGCCGATGCTTTTTTAGTAGTCGGGTTGCCATTAAAGTATCCTTTTTTGAGAACATCGTCAAAAACCAATCGCTTCAGTTCCGGAATATGAAAATAAAACTTATTTTTCAACTCACTCAATTTTTTAGTGTTACTCCCACCAAAAATCGCCTCGAGCAACTCTTTATCGAATTGTGAATCTGGCGCTTTGGATGCTTTTTTAATGAATTCATAATCCTTGGATTTGCCGAGTAGCTTCTTAGTTTCAGTTTCTTTGATGGTCATAGATCCACGACTAGCAAGGTGAATTATACCAACACTCAAATCAATCATATCGGCGCGCTCGTCCTTTAATACCCCCATCATCGATGGCGATAGGTTGTCCGGTGGTGCAAATTCGGGCGCTACTGTATTTTTGCCAGATGGTTCGCGCCCTCCAATGTACCAGATATATATAAATGCAATTAGTGACAACAATAGCACCAAATAGCTCAAGTTGTCAGCAAGTGTCATGGCTATTTGAGTTACGGTTGATGGTTTTGTTAGGGTGCCCGCTGGCGCTCCGGCGACAATAGTCAAACCTTCGTATGCTGATAGATTTAATGCACCAAATGTGGCCGTATTGCCCTGCGCGCCGGCGGTGCATTGCTGGTTAGTCGATCCGCTTGCGCCAACAAAGCACTTGGTTTTGATTTCGGTTGTACCAGCCGGATAATTAACCGTTACTTCAGCCATTTCAATCGGCACTCCCCACTCATTACCCGTGGCGTTCCAGTACAGCTCATCGGTCTCTAAAAAGCGAATACCACGCTTGATTTGGTATTTAATTATGTATGTTTGCTTGCCACTGATAGTTCTATCGGCATCGCCGATTTTGATGTTTTTTGTGTTCCAGCCACTTAGCTCATAATTGATAGGGTGGTTAGCACCATCAGTTACAGATAATAACTTGAATCTTAGCTGATAATTTTGTCCGGCATTATCGTTGTATTTCAAAGGAATAAACCTGTAAATCCCATGCTTTTGAAGTGAGCCAAAATCCACCGCAATTTTTTCGGTAACAACAAAATCAGCATCCTTGGCCACATCAACAGTGGTATCGTAATTCTTGATAACCCAACCAGTCTCGGCAGAGGCATTTGCCGATGACGGACCAGTTTCTTGAGCACAAGCTAATGACGCCCCGCCCAACACAAAAACAGCCCCGATGATACTAATTAATATTCCGGCGAGTTTTGGCATTGTGCTACCATTATACCCAATAATCTTCACCAGAGGTATACGGCTATCTCAGCAAATCATCGAGAACTTCTTGAAAATGGCAATAAAGCGATAAGTACTATTCTGCCGGTATTTTACAGAGATTTAATTTGGGATCGCCACATTTTGCCCTAAAGCCCAAGTTGGCGGCATCATCGGCATTGCTGAGAAAATCTGTTCCGGTGATTGGCGAAGGGCAATGTCCAGCATCTTTTAATTCCTTGGGCAAACTATAATCCTGGCCACATGGGTTGTCAGTAGTAACACTCTTCGGGTCTATGCAACCACACGACTCGACAGTAGCTTCGCTGACACCGGTTGCTTTATTGTCGGTAGCAGATTCCAACGCAGTATCGAGCGATTTATCCAACTCGCCAACAGGACAATTATTCGCTGCAGACGCACAACCCTCGCTAACACTACCACCAAGCCCAGGAATTGTGCACACTTCTCCCACGGGCATGTTGCCAACTTTGCTTACATCGTCAGAGCCCAGCCTGTTACCGATGTCTCTAATAGCCTCGCCACAATCGTCAGAAGACTCGGGTTTATATTCACTGCATTTTGTTGGTATCTGCATACACTGCGCTGTAATCGAGGTGTATTGCGTGTCTGTCAGCTCCTGCGCCAAAGCACATTGCATACACATTGCAACAGAGGCACTGGGGTCGTTAACGTTTAAACTACAACCGGCAACGCCGGCGCCAGATAAGCTACTTGAGGCATCGTTAATAGCTATCTGGCAGGTTTGAGAAACTTGTGGCTCGGTAGTAGTTGTCGTAGTGGTGGGAGTATTTGTCCCCCCGCCGCCAAACAGAGACGCAAGTAACCCTGCTATACCAAATACAGTTTGTATCATTGCAAGAGGTCCCGCAATCTGCGGAAACAGCATTGGGAGTAGTCCCATAACATTACCCAAGGAAAAATCACCAGTAAAAAGGCTTAATATGCCAAGCGCCGACGAACCGTTTGAGCCAAATAGAGATGATATTAATGAATTGGTCGAAAACCCACCGCTAAAAGCACCGAGTAACTTATCCCAAAAACTTCCACCACTTGACTGCGTGGCAGAGGTCAGTTCATTTATTCCGGTGGGATTCGAGCTCCAATCAAATGCCATTACTACTCCCCTGCAATAAAATTATAACTTCCAGAACTAATAAACTGGGTAACCTGTGGCGACAGACTAATATCTATTCCATTTCTCACAAACGTTACCATTAACACCCCCGGCTCAATCGATGCCGAAAACTTGCCGTTCTGGTTTACGGCATATTTCCTACCTGCAATATTAATTGTACCACTTTGGGGATTATTATTCGCACCGGTCACCGTACCATCAATTATGATATTACTTCTCAGACTCTCGGTCTTGTTTCCAATGGTACTACTTGGGTCCTCGTCTGCTGAAACAAATATATGTGCCACCTCACTGAGACCTTTTTTATAAATCAGCCAGCCGATATAGGAACCCGCCAAAACCCCAATAACAATTGCGGATACCAAGAAAAAATGATGTTTTCTCATAATTGGTCACTTAGATTATTGCTGTATTCAATATGCTTAGCTGTTAAGTCCTTAACTTCTTGACGGCACTTGTTACGCGTAGATACGTCTGTCACTCGTGGCAACCAGTAATTCAACTGGTTAGCCACACTACTAACTACAGCCGAAGTCGCACTGTAAGCAAAAACCTCGTTGGCACTTTGGGCTATATTATGTGGTTGAATAATAGTACTACCGTCCACCACTCTGTCGGCAAGTAGCAACGCCGAACCGAAACAAACATTACTATCTTGTAGTTGTTGTTCGATGATACTCGCTGACAGTTCTTTGGGATAGTATTGGGCTAAAACACTATACAATTGAGCGTAGAGTGTGCCATTTCTGGAAAGGTTGTACTTGAAGTCTGCAATGTGCGAAAGTTCATGGACCATTTCTTGGTCAAATGAGGCACTGGGAACCGCCGATGCCACCACGAAACTCAAAGCACCGCCTTGACTCGTAAAAATTTGGGCCGATGCGGTTTCGCCAAGAGTGTCAATCAACAATTGAGAACAGATGTCGCCACTGTCGGCTTTTTGTTTAATAATGTCAATTATCGTACCAACATTTAACGAACCGGTTGATGTCACTTGTAAGTGGCATGCATAGGCGCCCACATTCGCGTGAATAGTTTTTTCAATATCAGTTGGAGTTGCAAAAAGCAAAAAAGCTGGGGCCGATTTGTAACTATTCTTCAATTGATTGGTGTGCCACTTCTGCGTTGCAACTCCATCTTCAACAGCTTTGGCGAGAGTACCGGCAAGCGTTCCAGTCTGCGGATTGTACATTTTTTTTGCCTCACCATAAAAACAAACCGACACATCTTGATACTTAGCACAAACAACTTTTTGGTTATCGCCGGGCGATATATCGCTAACGACATCAGCGACACCGGTATCACCGGTATCAATAGTGCTACCATTGTCACCTTCGTCTGAATTACTAAGGCCAGAAATCGAAATAGTGTCTGGGCTTGTGGTTGTTGGTGTGGTATTGCTGTTATTGTCGATATTGATACCGGCAAATTGCCCTCCCGTTAATATCTGCATCACAATAATTAAGGTACTGATAATACCAGTAATCGCAGGGCTGGCTACCGACCCAAGTGTGCAGATTGAAGAAATAACACTATCAAAATAGTTCATAACCATGTATTTATGTGAACTGTCTTGATTTTATCATTTTAAGAAGAATCGTGTTAGAATCAAGATAGTCGATACTTAATTATTAGGAGGTACAATGAAAGGTTTCGCAGACAATATCGAAAAGTTATCTGTCGAAGGCAACGATTTTCGTAAGGTTTTGTACACCGCAAAAAATAGCCAACTGGTTATAATGTCGCTCAAACCTAGCGAGGATATCGGCGAAGAAGTTCACGACGATGGCGACCAATTTATTAGAGTTGATAAAGGTGTTGGTAAAGCGATAATCGATGGCAATGAATATGCATTGGAAGATGGTTCGGCGATTGTGGTGCCAATGGGCGCCAAGCACAACGTCATTAACGGTTCTGACACAGAGCCGATGAAGCTCTACACCATTTACAGCCCCCCGCACCACAAAGATGGCACGGTACACGCCACCAAGGAAGACGCTGTCGCTGACGAGGGCGAACACTTCGACGGCCAAACCACAGAGCATAATTAGTTCATAAAGTCTGTAAGGTTCATAAAGTTGAGCACCAGCGAAATCCCGAGCAAGAACGAGGGATCTGGTGTGTGTAAAGTTAATCAAGTTTTCAAGCTGTCATCCCGACTGCAGTGGAGGGATCCCTTTCTTAGATGAGATTGCTTCGCTGGCTCGCAATGACATTGTGGTAATCTCATATAATCTCACTTCGAACTCATATCCCCCAAATAGAAACCACTTAATATCGCTTGTGCTCGGCTGTCGTGTTTGCGTATACTCTGATATGCAGAGGTAGCATCCGCGCCACAATAGGGAATGATTATTTCAGCGCCGGCGGGATGCTGGTTTAAGTAACTCGTGACATCATACACCTTGCCGCTAATTATAAGGTAGCAGTCGGCACTATTGTTGTGTTTAGCGACCGAAGGTGCTGTTAAAGCTTGGTTAACACCAGAAGAAGAGGTAGCCGTTGTTGTCGATGAGGTCGGACCGGTTGATACCGTTGCCGGCACAGCGCTATGACTTCCGCCAACAAAATATACAATTAGCAGCGTCGCCGTGGAAGCAACAAAGGCTGATAATACTATAAGAATAATGTTATTTAATTTCATAATACAAACTCCTCAGTATGTATTTCGTTATTAGCCACCCCGCTTGACGATAATTGTTTGCGCAGACTTTTCATCATCGGTGGCGGTCCACAAATATAAAATTCCTTTCCCTTTAACTCACCACTATATTTTACAAGACACCCTGCGTTGATGTAGCCCATTTTTTTCGAATTCCATGGGATGATTCTGACATTCGCTTTTTTAATGCGAGTTAATATTGCAACCACTTTTTCATCGTCGGAATTGTCATAAGAATAAAATAGGTCGGCGCGCCGGCCGGCTGGTAGCGATTTAGCCATTGACACAAACGGCGCTACGCCAATACCACCCGCTACCCAGACCATATTAGCCGGCGCGCCACCCCAGTCAATGAACTTTCCGTATGGCCCTTCGACCTTGGCCGATGTGCCGATGTTGATTTCACGAATTCGGTTCGTGTAATCACCCAGCGACTTAACCCAAATTGAAACTTCCTTGTCGCTTGGCGCCGAAACAATCGAAAACGGGTGAGACTCCCTGAAACTATCGGTATCGAATTTAATAAAAATAAATTGCCCGGGAGCGTAACTCATTCCTACACCAGTCGATGATTGGAGCGTAATGGCCGTGATATTATTGCCAATAGCTCCTATACTTCTAACGGCAAAGGCGATATTTTTATTAGGACGCCGACGATACAACATCGTCAATACTGCCAAGGACGACAAAATAATTAGGTAATATTCCAACAACCCGCCACCTCGCATATTACTTCCAGATAACAGTGAGTGAAAAAATGCAAAGATGAATACCAAATCAAGATATGTATGGGTTGATTTCCATATATTGTAGCGAATTTGAGCGTACAACGTGATTGCCAACAATACGATCATTATCGCTAACGCCACCCGTCCCAAATCTAGCCCCCAATCAGTTGATGGGATATACAAGCTCACGGCGAACCTTACAGAAACAGCCAACCGCCCCGCCACAAGCATCATCGGGTGGATTAAAATAAGAAGAAATGCCAAAGCGCCGAGAGCATGGTGAACAATATAGATTCGGTTAAGCCCCCCGAAATAATTCTCCATCCACTTGTAGCGACCGCTTAAGATAATAGTTAGAGCGAACATCGTGATTCCGACCAAACCGGTAATCTGACCAAAATCACGCATAATAAGTGTAAAATTATTGTGACGCGACAAATCGGTCTGTAAAAACCAAAACAAAACTGGTAATAGCGACAAAACCACAATAGAAGGAACGCCAATATAATATTGCTTACGCATCGTTAACGTTATTAAATTAATTACCCAAGCCTCTAATTAACAGATAAATTCCGAAGATTAGGAATAGGACAAATAGTAGATATTTTGCATATTTGGCAATAAATCGATTGACGTGGCCAAGAACTATAGTTGCCGTACGGGGAATAATTAGCGATACCACCAGTGGCAGAGTGATGGGCAAAGTGAAAAAGAATAGATTCACAATAAGAGTGATGAGTTTTTCGATGTATTGGATCGGCGCGCCGTTAACTTCCTTTGCGGCGGCAAAAGAAAGAAAGACAGCGTCAAGATTAGTAGCTGTAATAGCAAAACCAATTGCAATCCACTTGAGTATCTTGTAGCCACTATCACCAGCTTCTTGAAACCTGTTTTTTGACGGTTTCGACAGGAGTGTAGCTAACGCAAACACCAAGAATATCACGCCTAAAACGATATCAACGATAGACGTCAAATGACTTGGGTTGGTATCAGGAGATTTTAAGCCCAACACAAAACCACAGAAAGTGGCGATAACACCAACGAGCAACGATCCGATGAAAAGTGCAAAAGTGTGCGCACGAGGGTGGTGCTTGCTTCCTAAAACCACTAGAGCGACAGCAAAAATCCCCGGGCTCAGGAGCGTCGCTAAATCGAGCGGTAACACCTTGAGTAATAAGTGGATCATATTCTAATTATAACCGACTTTACGCCCCAACCATACGTGATATTGATATCTCGCGTCAACAGATATAGAATATAACTGTTGGAGAGATGGTCCGTCGCGGCAAAGCCACGCCGAGGCAGACCCGTCTTTCGTAGCTGAGGCAGGCTGAGTGGCTTTGACGGGCTGAGTGGTCGCCACCGCCAAGGGCGGGGTCCCGCCAGAGGCGGGAAAAGCAAAGTTGCACAATGAATTATTATACTTATATCCTGCAAAGCAATAAAACAAATAGATATTACATCGGTCATTGTTCCAATATCGATCGTCGAATTAGTGAACATAATCGCGGCAAGACAAGGTCGACAAGATCAGGAATACCGTGGCGGATAATCAGGACAGAACCATATCCTACAAAGACCGAGGCATATAAAAGAGAGAGGCAAATAAAAAAATACAAGTCAGGCGAGGCGTTTAAAAAATTAGTACGGAGAGATGGCTGAGTGGTCGAAAGCAGCACACTGCTAATGTGTTGAGCTCGTAAGGGCTCCGTGGGTTCGAATCCCACTCTCTCCGCCAAGTTTTACATTCAGCGAAATTGAAAGAGGTTGCCTCGGCGCTTCGATTGATATTACGGTGACAGTGAAGTCAAACTAACACTTTATTCCAATTGTCAGAGATACAAACCAAAAAACGGCCCGAGTGGGCCGTTTTTGTTAAGTTAACCTGTTTTACTTTTTAAGCTTGAGGTCTTTAACCAGCTTTTCGTAAACTTTTTCGTTGTTCTTACGCAGATAATTAAGCAAGCGGCGACGCTTACCAACCAAAATCAATAGGCCGCGCTTGGAATCAAAATCATGAATGTGCTTGGTCAAGTGCTTTGCCAATAAAGTAATTCTGTCGGTTAAAAGAGCGATCTGAACACTGACTGAACCCGTATCTTTAGCGTTGCCTCTGTATTTCTTGACCAATTCCGACTGCGACTTCATCTCTTTGTTTGCTGTTGATGCGGTAGTCACTTTTTCCTTCTTGGCAACGACCTTTTCAGGTACAGCTTTCTTAGCCACCACCTTCTTTGGCGACGTTACTTTCTTAGTCGCTTTTTCGGCTTTGGTTGCTTTTGTTGTCTTAACTGGCTTTGTTGTTTTAGAAACTTTTGGCATAAAATTTATCTCCTACTGGTCAAATATAACAAATTCACAGACAATATTCAAGGGCAGTTATCACAATCCCACGTCGTCATTTGAACCCTTCAGCCCCGCTTCGGGGTAAACTCCGTGAAGAAATATCATCTAATTTAGATTTCTCGTCATTACTATTCCTCGAAATGACACCTCATTCGCGTGTAATTTGCGACTTCCAATTCGGGTGGTTAAAATCGCTGTGCGATTTTACCATTTCGTCGATCCATTGGTCTTTTCGCGACCAAGTGATTTTTCTTTCTGGTCCAACTCGTGCGCTTTTTCTTCCATAACCTCACTCATCTTCTCCGGCATTTCTTGAGTTAAAGGCAGGGTACTCGATTGTGATTTCAATTGCAGTTGCCTGCTTTGAAAATCGCAAATTTTACTGATAATCCTATCGAGCTCTCTTTCCAGTGTGGTATTGTCTATGCGGAATGCCGATGCCATGTCGTGACCCCCGCCACCAAAAATCCGCGCGATATTGGAAACATCAATGCCTTTTTCCACCGACCGCAAAGATCCGTGAACTCCGCCATTTCGCTCCACTAACAACAAAACAAAGTCAGCGCCGGTAGCGGTTTTTATGAATTCATCAATAACACCACTAGACTCCTTGTCGTTAGCACCAGACACCGTGAAATCGTTTTTTGTTAGCATAGAGTAGATAAACGATGCCTGTGGCACTTCTTTCAAATTCATAAGAGCGCGACCCCAAAGTTTCAACGTACTCATCGGCTTAGTTTTGAAAATATTGCGAACAATTTCTTGTTGACGCGCTCCACTAGCTACCAGTTGCGCCGCTACGGTCAAGCTCTTAGGTGTGGTATTAGCATTTTGAAAACTACCAGTATCGGTTGTCAGTCCCGTCAGTAGCAACGTTGCTACATCCGGATCCATTAAGTTAATATTTTCGATACCTTTTTGCGGAGTAGAAAGCGCTTCAATAAGAGATACTAAAATTTCGGCGGTGCTAGTCGCTGTCACATCTATCCAGTTGGTCTTGCCATAATATTCATTGGAAGCATGGTGGTCGATGTTAACAACAGGAACATTGTAGAACAGGTCGGGGTCATTGTCGTAAATCTGTCCGAGTCTGTCCAAGTCAGGCGTATCTAAAATGACGATTAAGTCATATGGCAAAGCGCTTGTGCCGATTTCGACATTTCTCGGTTCCAAAGCGCCGGTTTTGGTAGTAATGACAATATTAAGCTTCTTGCTCTCCGTGTTGGTCTTGTAGCCGAGCTTATCGATTTCCACTTCCGAAGTGTCCAGCGTAATGGTAAATTCTTTGCCACTTTGAATATTATCCCTAATGAGTCCGAATTGAGGCAAGAAGCTGAAAAGCTGAGGGATAGAATCGGCAACTGCACACGTAACTTCTTTTTTGAGCTTGCTTAAAACTAGTGCCAACGATAAAAGTGAACCAAGAGCGTCGCCGTCAGGGTTTTCGTGGCTTAGCAGAAGCACTCTTTGCGCTCCTCTGAGCATTTCTACTGTTTGTTGTTTGGGGGATAATTCCATACAATTTGATTTATGATTTACGATTCAGGATTCAAGAATAATTCGTGAATCATGAATCTTGAATCTTACTTCTCGCCTTGGCGATAGATAATCGTACCAAACCCCCGCCTCTTGTCAAGCAGGTCCAAATAAGATACAATAACTTAGAAATTAGTTATTAGAAATTAGACATTAAGGAAAATATGCCATTATTGCATTCAGCTAAGAAGGCGTTGCGAGGTTCGCGACGCAAACAGCAACAAAACACCAAAGCAGAAAATGAGTTGAAAATCGCTGTTCATAAAGTTACCAAAGAAACTGCCTCTGTGGCTTATTCTAAAATTGACAAAGCCGTTAAAAAAGGATTGATTCACAAGAACAAAGGTGCCCATATGAAATCGAAAATCGCTAAGCAATTCGGCACCCCAGTTGCCCGTCCTTCTAAGGGTAAAGGCGATGCTCCGAAAAAGAAAGCTGATGCCACAAAGAAAGCTGTTGTGAAAAAGAAAACACTCGCTACAAAGAAGGTAGTTGCCAAGAAGAAAACCGCTAAGAAGTAATTGCTCTAATTTACCTAATTAGTCTAATTGCTCTAAAGAAATCCCAATATCCAAATTGGGGTTTTCTGAATTTGGAGCTTCATTAGAATAATTAGTGTAATTAGAATAATTATGATTTTGCATTATAATTAGATTATGTCGAATAATTTTTGGCCAAGCCAGGTTTCTACAACTGGTAGTAAAGCTTTTGAGCTTACAAAATGGTTTGTTCTGGGCATTATCATATTGCTGATAATTCACTATTTTCTCGTTACTATCTTTATTGTCTCCGGCGACTCCATGGAGCCAAACTTCCACACCAAAGAAGTGGTTTTGATTAACCGCGTCAACCTGTTCACAGGCAAATTTTCTCGTGGCGAGCCGATGGTTCTTAAATTTCCCGGTGATCCGGTGCATAAAAAATACATTAAGCGATTAGTCGGAATGCCCGGTGAAACGGTGGAAGTCAAAGATAATGGTATTTTTATAAACGGAAGACGGTTGGCTGAAGGTTACATACCAAACGACTACTTGACGCAGTCCTACGGTCAAACTTTCTGGCAACTTGGCAAAGATGAATATTTTTTAGTGGGCGATAACAGAATGAACTCCAGCGATTCGCGAATTTGGGGAGTCGCCAAAAAGCACGACATGGTCGGTCCAGTGAAGATGATTTTGATTCCGAGGTTCGTGTTTGTCGCAACACCTCCGTACTAACGGGTAGTAGAAAGTTTAAGGTTGAGCTATCGCGAAATCCCGAGCGAACTGTGTGAGCCGAGGGATCCCTCCGCTCGAGATTACTCTCGGTCGGGATGACAAGATTACTTGTCACTTTTTACTTTCTACTCTATTGTAGGTTCTTTCATGTACGCAAGGTTCGATAAAAAAGATCCAAGGAGCGGAAAGAAATTCTGGGCAAAACCGCGGACATCCAAGATCTTTTGCGATGATTCATACCATGCCGGCAATTCAAAATCAGTCCTTGAAAATCTCGCCGCCCATTCGTACTCCACATCCAGCGCAATAGCGTATGGTAAATACTTTTGGAATTCCATTTCTCGCGCATCCTCTAGCGACAACGGCCTAGACACTGCCAAGAAATTTCTAAACCCAAGCCATTTAATAAGTTCGTCCCTGCCAGAACGGGAGCGGGAAGAAATCTTACCTGCCATAAAGATGATAATAAACGAAATGGCGATCATCGCCACCCAGAGAAAAAGAGAGTATTTTGGGTCAGCAAACCTAAACGCGCCAAAGAAAAATCCGACTGCGCCGAAAAAGAACAGGGCAATACCATAGGTTCGGTATTTCCAGTGTGTCGATGCTGGGTTTTTTTCAAATAGACCAGAAGCCACCACCGACCCATATAAATCATCATAAATCTTAGTGATTCTACGGTTAAACAAATCTTTGCCATCGCGGGTACTAATTTCGGCCGATGTATTAAGGATTTTTTTAGCACCGAACAATTCTTTAATTATCGCCACTTCAAACGGTCTTAAACCGCGCCAAACATCTTGATTGTGGACCTGTTTTTTGTATATTATCAGTACTCCATCTTTATCATCTACTCCTAACAATCCCCTGTTCGCAAGGTCAATAATGCTCGCAAGTAGTTCTTTTGAACGAATTCTACCATGAGTTAAGATACCTACCTCGGCCGGTGATAAATTATTAGGCAACTGACTAACAATGACCTGTGGCGGATTTTCCAAGCCCACGCCTGTGGTTCGTCTGTAAACTGATATCAAAATCAGCAAACTGATTATTGGGAAAATGATACTGACCATAAGCCAAACAATGCCCGGCAATTTAGCGCCAATAGTATTCACCGTCCCCACCGTGCCGAGATTAAAATAGCCTTTGGGAAAATTAATGCTCACTGTTACCACGCCGGTACTAGCCACATCATAAGCATTGAAAGTCAGCGTTCTTGGTTCATTTTGTGTTGCGTCGCTACTTCCAACACCATGGGCGGTAATTAATCGATAGTTTTTTTGTGGTAGTTGTGTGGCGGAGATATCTTTCGGCAACGTTACTTTTACCGTCACCTTGTTGTAATAATTAGGCACAACCTTCTTATCGCCGTCAAAAACTACATAGCGAAATTCGTCGTAATCACTATAGGTTTGTACCTTTTCGCTAACACTTTTTCCGTTTACCTTCGCCTTACCGCTTTCTGACAGTACAATATCGATATTGTAATCACTTTTACCCGTGTTAGTATTGCCCGTAATTTCATCGGCCTTAATTTGTAAACCATCAAAAAGCGATGCCATTATTTTCGGTGGTGTAGTATCGGCGTATCTAAAAACCATAATTGACGCCACAGCCAAAACCCCGAAGAAAATAAACTTTCTCCAGAGAAACTTAATTCCTAATGTTGATTCACGCCTTCGGCTGTTCATAATTTCTAAGTCCTAATGTCTAATTTCTAACAAAAATCTCAATTTCTAATGGTTTAAAGCATTTTGTCATTAGACATTTTATTAGACATTAGATATTAGAACTTTGTTATTATAACTATCGTCTCGTTTTATAGCATAACCGTTTCTATCTCATTGGCGTGCCTTTTCGACAAATTATACATCAACAGCTCAATGCCGGCCTCTGCTTCTATTTTACCTCTTTTAATGCCTTCATCAATTTTGGCGATTTCACTATAGACGCTACTAACCCATTCCCAACTATATTTTCGAGAGAGTGATAACAGTTTACTCACCACAAATGGGTGCAACGCAGTCCGTCTCGCTAATTCGTTTTGGGCAATACCGTCATCTTGCGCCGCCTTTATGAGTGCCAACGAGCGATATTGAAACCCGATAGCACCCAAGACTTTAACCGGATCTTCTTTCGACCTCCATAAATCTTGCAGTTGTCTGTACGCAGTGCCAGTACGGTTTTGGGCAATGGCATCTAACATCTGAAAACTGTTGCCACCCGGTTGGCGGTGGATAAATAAGTCGATGTCGGACTGCTCAATGAGTCTTGCGCCACAATAAAGTTGTAACTGATCGATAATATTTGTAAGCAACCACCCATCACCCTCCGTTGCCGTAATAAGATATGGTTTGGCGTTGTAACCGATACGAGTGCCGGTAGCGGTGATGATGCTTTCGGCTACGCGTCGCCAATCAGCGCCTTTTAACGGCTCGAAGACTTCCGTTTGACAAAGCTTGGCTAACATTTTATATAACTTTGACCGCTTGTCAGGTTGCGAACTTTCAACAAACACCACCGTTGTAGCAGGGTCTATATTTTTCAAACGGGCTTTAAGCCAATCGGCATCAGCTGTTGATTTACAAATGCCCCTGATGATGACTAACCGTTTGGTCGCAAAAAGCCCTACACTAACTAAGGCGCTATTAACCGCCTCGGTTCTCCACTGCTCCTGCGCATCGATGTTGATGATGTCTGTTCTGCCATCGATAAATGGTTGCTTAATCTCGACTAATCGATGCCAGAGCCGATAGCTGTCCGTCCCAAAAAGAAAAAATAGATTACCCGCCATTAGACCTTTCACTTTATACCTTGTACTTTCTACTCATCAGAACAACACGGTCTGGTCTCCCGCGCCCCTTTTGCTTTCAGGCAGTCGCGACACTAAAGAGCGCATACCGAGTTCTTCCAGAAAAGATATTGCTTTTTCGCGGTCATAATCGTGAACTCGGGTATCGGATAATTTAAAATCCAGCTTCATATCGGTTTTAATAGTTGCCAATTCCTTACTAAGCGATGCCATTTCCTTGCCAGCGACTAATTTCTCTCGGACCGATGCTGGTTCCACCTTGTCGATACTGCGATAGACATTTTCGACAGTTTGATAATTTTTCAAAAGTGCGATGGCTGTTTTTTCACCAATTCCTTTAACGCCCGGTATATTGTCAGATGCGTCACCGCGAAGTGCCTTAAAGTCGATAATTTGTTCGGGCTGCAAACCATATTTGCCGGCGACGGCGACACTGTCGTAAAGAGTTGGCGGTTGAACACCTCGCTGTGGCATGGCCACTTTGACGCGATGGTTAACCAGTTGCAAGGTGTCGCCGTCGCCTGTCAAAATAATGACTTCGGCATCTTTGTGCTCGGCGACAATGCGCTTTGATAACGTTCCGATAATATCATCGGCTTCGTATCCGCTGATTCCAAAATGCGGAATGTTAAGCGAATTCAAAAATTCCTGAGTCACTGGTATTTGGTCGTACAGTTCCTGTGGCGCTTTAACTCTTTTGGCTTTATATTCATCAAAAAGCGCATCTCGAAAAGTGGGACCAGCCACATCGTACGCCACAGCAATGAAATTGGGCTTGAATTGCTTAATCGATGACAGGAGTATCCGCGAGAACCCAAAAACCGCCCCTGTCGGCCTGCCTTTTTTATCGGTTAATGACGCAGGGAGCGCATGAAAAGCTCTGTGAACAATGGCGTTGCCATCCACCAGTAAAAACGTCGGTGTTTCTTTGACCATAATTATAATTTATCAAAAGCATTGCAAATTGATACCTCGGATACCTCTTATTCAACCCAACCAACTCATGAATATCACATGGGCTATTATTTGATATATTATTAAAGAGAGGGAGGTGTTTGGTATGCTAGTACTCATCCGCCACCGAGTGTTTCCTGTTGTTTGCGGGGGAAAAAATGTGGACATAGTCATCCAGGAGCAGGAGGGCGAAAGTATCATCGGTGATGACGACGGTACCGAAGATCCACAAGATGATCCACATCAGCCTGAGCTCGACTTCAGGTCAAATGGCTCATGAGGCAAGTAGCACACGTTTTCCGGAGGGCACCCCGCCCTCCGGCATTTTTTGATTAGATTTCTCGGGTAATCCTCGAAATGACTTCTCTTTCTACTTTCTACCTTTTACTTTCTACCTGTCATTAATTTATCCCCTCATCAGCCTCTGTCTTAACACCGCCTGCACTGCCTCGCGGTCACTCCAAGGATATTTGTGGCCGTTGATAACTTTATAGCTTTGGTCTCCCATTCCCGTCACCAGCACCACATCGCCACTACCGGCCAGCTTGACCGCTTTTTCGATAGCCTCTAAACGATTCTCGATAACAAAAAATGTTTCGTTCAGCTTTTTGGGCCGCTCTTTTGTGGCGCCTTTTTCAACTCCGGCAGATACTTCGTTTATGATCACCATTGGGTCTTCGCCGTAAGGCTCCTCGTCGGTAATGATGACGATGTCAGCTAACCGCCCACCAATTTCGCCCAACACTGGTCGTTTCAATTTATCGCGGTCGCCAGTAGCACCGTAAACCGCAATTAACTTGCCTTTGGTAGCAGGCCTTATCGCCATTATCGCCTTTTCCAATGCATCGGGAGTGTGCGCATAGTCGATGATAACTGAAAAATTCAAACGCCCTTTGGCTTCGGGAATAGTCACTTTTTCCATTCGCCCTGGTACCTGTAAAACCGCCTCTAACCCGTTTTTAACAATGGTCAGTGGCAATTTCAAACCCTCCGCCACCGAGGAAGCGCACAAGGCATTGCTAACATTAAACTTACCCGGCAAGTTCAAGCTGACTGCAATTTGGCCCGAAGATGTTAGAAGCGTAAAATCAGTACCGTTTGGTTCGGTTAATACCTTACGCGAAGCAACGTCCGCATCGCCACGCTCCGTTGAGTAGGCAATAACTTTGCTGACCGATGCTTTTGAAAACTCTGCGAAACTGTCATCGTCCTTATTTAATACCGTTACGTTGTGGGGCAACAAAAACAAACGCTTTTTAGCGTTTTTATAATTTTCAAACGTCTGGTGATAGTCGAGGTGGTCGTGCGTGATGTTGGTCAGCGCGATCGTGTTGAAGTTGATGCCCCAAACCCGGTGTTGCGCCACCGCATGGCTGGTTACTTCCAAGACGATGTCAGTGCAACCCTCTTTAAGCATGGTTTTGAGATATTTCTGCAACAGAAACGGCTTCACGGTCGTCATATTGAGCTTGTTGGCAATTTCCTTATCGCCGATAGTAAAGCGTACAGTGGTTAACATCCCCACTTTCTTACCGGATTCTTTGAGAATTGATGCAAGTAACATGGCGGTGGTAGTTTTACCGTTAGTGCCAGTTATTCCAATGACTCGCATTTTCTTGCCCGGAAAACCATAATATATGTTTGCCAAAACCGCCATCTTGAAGTGGTAGATGTTTTTAAGCCAATTAGGGATGAGCTTACGAATAGAATTCATAATGTCTAAGTAACAATGTCTAATGTCTAACAAAAATCTTAATTTCTAATGGCTTAAAGAATTTGACATTTTATCCGCCTCGGCTCGATGAGCCGGTCGAGACGGGTTAGATATTAGACATTAGGATTTTGTCATTTCCGCTTATTCTTTTCCCCGAAACATTTTAAACAACCCATACCATGTCCGGTTATATACCTTATCATACCCACCAATTATTTCAACTGCTTTACCGCCAAAATTTTCCTTGAAGCGCGACAACCCCGCCCACTTGTGCTTGGGTTTGTTGGGCGGAGCAATGCCAAGAAGGTCATAATAACGCATTCCAAGGGCTTTGGCATCTTTCATTATTTGGAAGTGCAGGGCAAACGGCGCCATCACCTCCCTGCTTTCATTACTAGAACCGCCATACAGGTAGCTGGCTACACCGTCATAGAAAGTAACAATGGCACCGGCGAGGGCTTTGTCTCCCAACCGTGCGATATAGACCTTAGCCATATTTCGAGCACCGAGAATGTCGACTAAATCATGGAAGTAATCGATGTTACGACCAGTAATCCCTTCGCGTTTAACGGTTTGACGATAGAGATTGTAGAAATCCGCAACCGCATCCACACCGCCATTGTCATTGCGAGAAGCAGTCGACAAAGCAATCTTGTCATTATCGTTCGAGTGACGCGGAACGGAATCGAGAACTTTTCCTGCTTCTCCACCGGACGATGTCCGAGTCGAAGAATAATTTTCAGAACGTCCCCAAAACTGGGTCTCGTGTTCAATGTTTTGGGCGCGGTGAGAATCCTGTGGGCCGTAAGATTGTACAATGACTTCATGGCGCTGAGCCACCTTGATATTGTAGCGACCCTTTGGCTTCATCTGAGCTAAAATTTCCTCTTCGGTCGGACGTAGATTAACAATTTGTCGGTGTTTTGGCTGAATTTCGTCGCGCGATTTTTCAAAACCTTTCAATGCTTCGTCTAAATAGCTTTCTTTTTCATCGGTCTCGTTGACTACTTCAGCGCGCACAAAGACAGCGCCGGTTGAGATTGCCAACTCGTCCAATTTCGCCTTTTCCATATCGTGTAACTGCGCTTGTCCGACTTCCGGCATGTATAGAAACGATTTTTTAAAGGGTAACTTATGCTCAAGCACCAAGACATCGGAAATCCAGTGGGCTTTTTGGCCGTATTTTTCTTTGAGCTGCGCCCACTGTTTGGTTTGTAAGATTGATTTGAACATATTGTTGTTATTGACTTAATTATACGCTTTGCTACTCTATATTTGAAGAGGGGTGATACAGATGAGCGAAGCTCAAGCGGACGAACCTTTTGATCTTCTTACCCTTTGGGACGGGAATCCGTTTACAATCTGTTTTCACGAAACGCCTTTTTTGTTTGATAGTAACGACCTACCGACCGTAGAAGTTGGTCAAGGTGTATACGCGACTACATACAATGAGATCGTGAATTCAAATTGGGCGATACTTGACTCTGGCGCGGTTCATCCAACTCTCGGTCCATGGGTCGCACACTGGGAAAGTAACACACTCCACGTTTCACGCAAACGCAATTAGCCCCCCTCTGGGGGCTTTTTTTCTTGAGTAAATTAAGTTAATATTTACCTGATGAATAATGTTAAAAATATTTTAGCTATCGAGACAAGTTGCGATGAAACTGCGGCGGCCGTAGTGTCGTGCGATTTAAAATCGATGCAGGTTACGCCACTTTCTTCGGTGGTTTATAGCCAAATCGATTTGCACAAAAAATACGGCGGAGTTTACCCCGAGCTCGCCAGCCGAGAACACATTCGAAAAATAATGCCGGTTGTAGATAAGGCATTATTTTTCGCCCAATCACCAAATCCCAAATATCAAATCCCAAACAAATCACAAATACGAAATAATAAAAATCAAACACGTCTAACGTCTAACTTCTACACCTCAAAACATCCTATTGATGCCATCGCTGTCACCGTCGGCCCCGGCCTTGCCGGCTCTCTGATTGTTGGCGTAGAATTTGCTCGGGGCCTCGCCGCCTCCCTGGGCGTTCCGGTTGTGCCGGTTAATCACCTCGAAGGACATATTTACGCCAACTTTGTTGACGTAAGCCCTGAATTGTCATTGCGAGCCCCAGAATGGGCGAAGCAATCTCATCAGATTGCCACGACGGCGATTACACCTCCTCGCAATGACATTCTATTTCCCGCTTTGGCCCTGGTTGTATCCGGAGGTCATACCCAGTTGGTGTTGATGCGTGATCATTTGCAATACGAAATCATCGGTACCACAGTAGACGATGCCGCCGGTGAGTGTTTCGACAAAATTGCTCGAATGCTTGGCCTTCCCTACCCTGGCGGACCGGCGCTTTCAAAGCTTGCCGAAAAAGGTGATCCGAAAGCATACGATTTTCCGCGCGCCATGATGAACAATCCGCGACCATCCGCGCCCACCCTGAGCACAGCCGAAGGGCCTGCAATCCGCCACCATCCGCGATATTACGATTTTTCCTTCAGCGGACTCAAAACCTCCGTCTTCTACAAACTTCGCTCCCTCGGCCTTGTCGATGACCACGCCGAACCAACTCTGACACCTCGTAGGTGGCCGAATGCCTGCCCGTCCGACAGGCGGGGACTCCTGCGAGGTGTGGAACGGTTAGAAATGATCCGCACGAATGTCGCCGCCTCCGCCCAACAAGCCATTGTCGATGTCCTCGTCGCCAAAACCTTCCGTGCCGCACAGGACAACAACGTTAAATCAATTCTTGTCGGCGGTGGCGTCTCCGCAAACTCGGCTTTGCGAGCCGAGTTTGCGAGGTTGAAGGCTGAAAGTAGAAGGTTAAAAGTATTCTTATCGCCATTGGAACTTACTGGCGATAACGCATTATCGATTGCCATTGCCGGCGCATATCACTATAAAAATGGCGATACTGTTTCTTGGCACGACCTTGATACCGACCCCTCACTCAGGTTACAATAATAGCATGACCGACCTACCCAAGGCTTACAGCCCAACCGAAAACGAGCACAAGATCTATGACCTCTGGCAAAAAAGCGGAGCTTTTTTACCGAAAAGTACCAAATCTCAAGCACCAAAAGACAAACAAGCACCAAGCACCAAAGAAATAAATTCAGAAACGTTTGATATTTGTAATTTGGGATTTGATGCTTCCACGACAAAACGGAACCGTTTTGTCGTGGCGATGCCTCCCCCCAACGTCACCGGTTCGCTTCATATTGGCCACGCTCTAGGGACAACCATCCAAGACATTATAGCTCGCTACCATCGTCTAAAGGGCGATGAAACCCTGTACCTACCAGGCACCGACCACGCCGGCATCGCCACCCAATCGGTAGTTGAAAAAAAACTCGCCAAGGAAGGCATTCGGCGCCACGAACTTGGTCGTGAAAAGTTTGTCGAAGAAACACATAAATGGAAAGACGAGTACCACGACCGCATCGTCTCACAGATTAAAAGTATTGGCGCCTCCTGCGATTGGTCGCGCGAAGCATTTACGCTAAGTGATGAGTATTCCGACGCAGTAAACACCGCTTTCAAACACCTGTACGACAAAGATTTGCTGTATCGAGATTTATACATCGTCAACTGGTGCCCCAAATGTGGCACCGCGATTTCCGATGATGAAGTCGAACATACCCCACAGAAAACCACACTCTATTATTTCAAGTATGATAACAGTTTTCCCATCACCATCGCCACCACCCGCCCAGAAACTAAGTTGGGCGACACCGCTGTGGCGGTTAACCCTGACGATGAAAGGTACAAGGAGTTAGTCGGTAAGTCATATGACGTTGATATTGACGGTGTCAAAAGAACGATAAGAATTATTGCCGACAAGTCAGTTGATAAAGAATTTGGCACCGGTGCCGTTGGCGTAACTCCCGCACACTCCATAGCCGACTGGCAACTTAAAGATAAGCACGATTTGGATACGGCAATTGTCATCGACAAATATGGAAAAATGATAGATGTCGGACCAAAGTACAGCGGCCTCAAAGCTGTTGAAGCTCGTGAAAAAATAGTCGAATATCTTGAGTCAGCGGGTCTGATGCAGAAAAAAGAGGAAATCGATAACAATTTAAGTATTTGCTATCGATGCGGTGGCGTTATTGAACCGCAACCTTCTCTGCAATGGTTTGTCAAAATGAAGCCATTAGCGCAAAAAGCTATGGAAGCAGTGGAGTCTGGGCAAATCAAAATCGTGCCAAAAAGGTTCGAGAAAGTCTATTTTCACTGGCTCGAAAACATCCGCGATTGGTGCATTTCAAGACAATTGTGGTGGGGACACCAAATCCCAGTTTGGTACAAACAGGGATTTGAACTTAAAAACCAAAACCTAAAAACCAAAGATGTCTTTGTCGGCGAAAAGCCACCAAAGGATGGCGACGGATGGACTCAAGATGAAGACGTGCTCGACACTTGGTTTTCATCATCACTTTGGCCTTTTGCCACACTCGGCTGGCCTATAAATGATGTCATTGCGAGGAACGAAGCGACGAAGCAATCTCATCAAGACTACCACCGTTTTTTCCCCACCTCTACTCTTGAAACCGGCTACGATATAATATTCTTCTGGGTTGCCAAAATGATAATGATGAGCTTGGAGCTTACCGGCAAAGTGCCGTTTGACACTGTTTACCTGCATGGTATGGTGCGTGATGAACATGGACGCAAAATGTCAAAATCATTGGGTAACGTGGTCGAGCCCGTTGAACTTTCGAACCACTGGGGCACTGATGCAATTAGAATGTCGCTAGTCATTGGCACATCGGCCGGTAACGATGTCAATTTCTCCGAAAGTCGCGCCAAGGGTTACAGAAATTTTGCTAACAAAATCTGGAACGCCTCACGATTTGTATTAACAAATCTACACTCTAACCCGTCTGTCGACGGACACGCGAAAAACTCGAAAGTGACACACGAAAATGTTTTAGAGCGACAATTTAGCGATTTTAGAGTGTCCGCACAGCGGATTAGCGTGCAAGGGCAAGACCGCAAGGATCTTGCTGAGCTTTGTACCATTATCACCAAAGTCACTCACCTTATTGACACGCACAAATTCTCTTTGGCAGGTGAAACTCTTTACGAATATTTCTGGCACACCTTTGCAGATGTTATAATAGAAAGGAGCAAAGACCGTCTTGAAAAAGACGATGCGGATGCGCAGGCCGTGCGGTTTGTGTTGTGGCGCATCCTCCATGACAGCTTGGTGATGCTCCACCCCTTTATGCCTTTTGTTACCGAAACAATCTGGCAAGAAATCCCCCTTGATTTGCGTGTCGACAGATTGCTCATCACCGCCAAATGGCCCACCGCCACGCAAGTAGAAAGTAAAAAGTAGAAGGTAGAAAGTTTATGAGAATCGACAAATTCGAAGATATTATGGCTTGGCAAAAAGCCAAGAAGTTAACGGAAATTATTTACCGTCAGTTAGACTGCCAAAGGGATTATTCGTTCCGAGACCAGATACGACGAGCATCAATATCTATAATGAATAATATTGCTGAGGGTTTTGAAAGAAAAAGCAATAACGAGCTGAGACATTTCTTGTATATTGCCAAAGGTTCATGCGGTGAAGTACGTTCGATGTTATATGTAGCAAAGGGCGAAGGGTATATCACATCTAGTCTGTTTAATGAATTATACGAAGATTCAATTTCAGTTTCAAGATTACTTGCTGCTTTTATTAAAAGTCTCAAAATATAATAATTTCATTCGCAACTTTCTACTTTATACCTTCTACTTTATACTATTACCATGAATTACGTTTACCGTCCCAGGAATTTCAAGGGTACTTCCACGCCGACAACTCGCTATATTTTGGGCGCTAACACACGCTCGAGTCGGCGAATATTCCAAATGCAACGCTACCGCATTCCATGGCGATCTATTTCGCTTGTAGCCGTTGGGGCTATTTTATTGGGTAGCATTGGTACCGGAGGATATTACTTACGAGGTTATTTCTTAGAAAAAAACAACCAAAAAGTGACTGCTCAAAAGCAAGCCGAGGAAGCAGAAAACGCAAAGCGCATCAAGAATCTTAAGAGTAAAGTCCAAAATGGCACCGACGCTATAAAACTTGGGCGAGAAAAACAAGATGAAGGTAGCTTGAAAGAAGCTGAAGTAGCGTATCAACTGGCGTTACAATACCAACCCAATTGGCGTGATGCCTATTTATCGCTAGGCCAAGTCCAAATGGCGCTAAGAAATTACACCGGTGCCGAGCTTTCCCTTAACCGCGCTTTAACCATTGACCCGACCTACCCAACAACCCAAACACTCCTTTCGACGCTTTATCAAAAAACCAACCGTAAGGATGCCTCTAATTTAGCGCAGACAAAAGCCCAAGATTTAGCCAAACGCCAAAACCTCGAAATCGGCGGATGATGTAGGTATCAACTGAACGAGTTCGAATGGTTTCATTTCCGATAAACAAGGAGTATCGTGCGAAACAATAAAACCTTAGCAACAGCAACTTTTACAGGACTTTTTGCTGTACTTGTAGGCATTGGCTTAGTGTCTGGCAATATCGGTAAAATCAGCGTCAGCGCCGAATTTTACGACACTACTCAGGAAGCAACTGGATGCAAGAAAGGTAGTGTTGTTGAGTGCGCAACCGATGTAGCCCAGGGAAAAACAACTAATAACATCCCATTAACTAAGTACGATCAAGACAACCGTTGGAACCCTCCCAGTTGCGACTGCTCCACATTTGTCGGTCGTGTTGTGAACGCCCTTGGCATTGGTGGCGTAACCACGAATTATAATACCAGCGCAATATCCGACCAATACGATAGTGGTAATAATCCATACATCAAACCTGTTATTAAGGCAGGGTATCGCGAAATCACTGAGGATGTTGCCAAGAGATTCCGCCCAGGAGATATATTGCTCTTTGCTGGCCCCAACGGTACTCCAAAAGAAAATGCTGCTCATACTGGGATCGTCACTAGAGAATACAATCCATCAAACGACACGTATGGGATGATTCATTGCACCTGTAGCTCTCCTGATGGGGCACAAGACGTTGACTATCCAAGACAGTGCAAGAAATTATGGGGCATCTATCGAACAATCGATAATTATGTCAAGTATAATAGCAACATCACTTTCACTAACGGTAAATCTGCGGAGGATTATAACGAGCCGGTCATCCGTGCTCTCTACTACTTAGTCATCTCTGGCTACAAACCAGATGTCGAGGGCGGATCGGGCGATACGGTACTTCTAAGTCAAAACGATAACAATCCCGAAGGCAATGCACATTTACAAAAACGACTTTATCTATCCGAGTTCGGTACGTTACAAGAACTAGATGCTTCGTTTAGTGTCATCGACCTCAAAGGTCCCGTGTCCACTCTATTTATCGAGGATGGCAAATCCACTCCCAGCAACCGAACCTACACCAATGTCTTGTTGGAGGTCAGGTAAGCCAAAAGTCAAGAACCTCGAAATCGGCGGATAATGTGGGTGTCATCCCGAGGAACTCGAGGGATCCCCTTCCTATTTTGTTCGAGCGAAGTCGAGAACTATCGCTTGTACAAATAGTCAATCTTGATATCTGACATATCGACATCTTGCTCGCTGAACCATTTTATAATGTCGTTTTTCGCCATCCGCGCCTCTGCCGTCCCTTCTTTGGCATTGATACTGGCAAGCACTATCCTATCAGCAGAATAAAACAAGGAATAATTATTGTTAATAATCGGAAACCGATCCAGTGCTCTGTCAAAGCTTGTCTGGTCATCAACGTATTGTGTGTCTTCTGGCGGAGGCGGACCTGGAGCAACACCAGAGAATCCTGTTGTGCCAGGAGTCGACGATGTTGAAATTATTGCACTTGACGATGTTGATTTGCTCGTCTGCGAAGTATTGTTTTTACTTAATGGGAATATAACAATAAACGCCACCATAGCAACTACAACAATCACTCCAATTATTAGGGTTACCTTCTTATTAAAGACGAGCATTATTTAAATCCTCCCAGAAGATTAGTCACAAAGCTTGTTGGATCGAGCAAACTCGAGGGCTTTGTTCCACCCCAGCTCCAACTCTGATTTCTTGTAGTGCCCGGTGTGTACATTTCAAAATGCAACATTCCACAACCATCTGTTTTAGCGATTACTTGACCCGCTTTAACGGTACTCCCAATATGGAGACCACCCTCTAATGTTCCTGCCACTTCTCCGTAATTTACAACAAAATCCCCGTGGTCAACTATCAGAGCATATGAATAACCTCCGGAACACTGATAAAATCCATAGTAATTTACTATCACACCATCAGCCACAGCACGCACCGGTGTTCCTCTCGGGGTAATCAGGTCGTTGCCAGCGTGATGCCGGTAGCCATCGCTACGGAAATCGCCGAATCCTCTTCCGGATTTCGGTGTGAAATTGCTCTGTGGCTTAACGGTTATTGGAAAATACTTCCCCTCAACTGGTATAAAAGAGGTGTCGGTAATATATTGGCCTGAGTCCTGCGATGATCCGCTTCCGCTGCCTTGGCCTCCGCTCACGAGGCCAACCACGAAGCCTATAAGAAATAAAAATATTGCGGCGATGAGAAAAATCGCGATTATTATTAAAACAACCCACCAAAGAGTCGCGCCTGCTGTCGCAGTGCCTGCCGCACCTGTGGCACCTCCAACGGCACCCGATGCCCCTCCGGCTACTGCTCCACCTCCCGCAACCGCGCTACTTCCAACAGCACCAGCTTCCGTCGCCCCTCCTGCAACCCCCGCGGCCTCTCCGGCACCACCAGCCACTTCGCCGGCGCCTCCAGCAGTACCAGCGCCACCACCGGGCGCGCCTTCTGGAAGTGGCTTGCCAACGTTCCCTTTAAGCTCGCTTGGCGCCTTGTTTCCTTCCGGTGAAGGCTTGCCACCCTCTTTGACATTTTGTTTGCCCGATCCGTCTGGTTTTTGCCCGTCCCGACCCTCTTTCCATTTCTTGTACTTGTCGTGTAAATCCTTGGCTTGGTCGTATTTGTCTTTGGCATCGTCATATCGGTCCTGCAAACTCGGCTTTTCTTCCTCGTCGTACTCATTATCGGCACCGTCATAAATCGGCTCCTCTGGGAGCATCTCTTCCGCCTCCGGCTCTTCAACAATATAATCTTGCTCGTTAGCCATATTTTACCTTGCGTCAGTGTAATCTATTGGCAATTTGTCGGGGTCAATTCCAAAATTCCCAATCCACAACTTGGCCTGATCCTTGGTATATTCCAATTGCTCGTCTACCGTTCCCATGCTCGAATCGTTTGGGTTGATGTATCTGGTAACGAGATAACGCTTCGTGTCCTTGTTGTATTGCATATAGAAATACGTGGTCATAGTTGGCAACGAAAGTTGCAACAACTTCTCACCCTCGGTCGGGTTGTCTTTAAAGTTCTCTGGCATTGCATTGCCCTCGGTCGATGTAGTCAGCGCAGAAGAGGTAGGTGTCGTCGTCGCGGACGGATAACCTTGGCCCGCAGTCGTTGACGATGTTGATGTTGTCGTTGTTGTGCCAGTATCGACCTTTTGCGTTTTCGTCTTAAGCAACAACCACATAATTATTACAACGATGATAATTACCGCTACGGCTAATATCACCAATAATTTCTTATTCCATACGATTTTCATATTGTTCCTTTATGTGCTGACTACTCTATAAATACCCCAAACCGATCCGGCAGTTCGAGAACGGTTTCTATGCTGAACGCCCCCTGCACCTCTTGACGTGCAATCGATGTAGTATAGGGTGTCGCCATCAACTGCTTCGATTATAGCAGTGTGTGCATTATTGGTAGTGTGTGCACTTCCGAAAATGACGATGTCGCCAGGTTGTATCTGTGACATCTCTTCAGAGGTTAATATTCTGTGCGGTAGCATCACTGGTTTGACTTGAGGGTTCTGACCACTGTCCCACGCATCAGACATTGATCCCGTAGCCAATATCGCTGTGCTGACTCCAATTTTTTGCAAAACCATTGTGACAAACGACGAACAATCCGCATATCCGGCCGAGAAGCTGGTTCTCAAAGATTGGCTATATTTAGTTATCAAACCAATATATGACCTTGCCGTTTCGATAATGTTTGTAGCTGCCGCACTAATCGGACCGCAACCATCGGTTGTGCCACCACCCGGAGTACAACCAGCCATACTAAACAATTGGCTTATTCGGCTTGTTGTTTCCTGAATATAGGCATTTGTATCATTTTCAGAGGGAGGCGCATACCTGTTGATTATATCAGACAAGGTTCGGTCTCCCTCAACTGCAATATAGCGTCTAATATAATTTACAGCATAATCATCCATTGCTTGCTCCCACGAGGTATAGGTTGTAAAACGGTTATGTCGCTGATTATTTGGACCAGACCCCGTGGTACCAAACGGGTTGAAATATTGTGGCAACGAATTTGGGTCGCTGCCAAATTGGCTTTCTTTCTGGGCTTGAGCAGCCATTAAAAATGGGTTGATGCCGGCTCGCTTGGCCGCCTCTACCATATACGCCCCCTTACCTATCATTGGACTACTGGGCCAGCCTTTTTGAATATAGGTATCGATTGCCGCAGCCATTTTTGCATCGTCGCAGTTAACAGGGTACATAAGCGCCGCCTCACCCGACAAACAACCATTTAGCAAGTTTCCATAACCAGATGATGAATCCTTGCAAACTTGGTCGAAAAATTTCTTGTCTTTGGCGAACGTCATATAAAGACTAAGTGGCATTACTTTTCTGATTACTTTCGGTATCTTGTTGTAGGCTTCTTGAACTTTTTCATTACTAGCGACAACAAGTGCAGGTGATGACCAGAACATCCATTTCACCTTACCGTATTGCTCACAAAGTTGCGTGATGACGGCGATGCCGAGAATTAAGCCAAGTAAAAAAGGGCCGACGCAACAACCGCAACATGCCAAAACAGCCCACAAGGTTTTTTTGCGTTTTTTGGGATCGGTAACGTATTCCGACGCCCTTAAGGCGGCACCGATGCCGGCCACAGCTGGTCCCGCTGGTGTTGCGCCACCAGCCAACTTAGCTACATCCGTGGCCTTGGCAGCTTTCTCAGTTGTCCCCGAAATTGATTTATCAGCCATTTGTTAGCTTGTTGATTTATTATTACTTATTCCTGCCATCATATTGGCGATTTCAAACAATTTATCAGGAACCGTTTTAACCTTGCCTCCCTCTGGGCCTAAGGCATTGCTTTCTTGGGGCATTTGACCAGCCATCATCCCTTCATCAAACCATCCGCCAACTTGGTCATCACCATCATACTCGTCGGTGAATTCATAGGTACTCTCTAGCTCCATCTGGTTCTGTTCATCTAAGTAGTCAGATATTTTCTGTTCAGGATTTTCTCCCAAGCTTCGGCTAAAGGTGGTGTGCCAGAATTCGATATCCCTTTTTATTGCTTCTAGTGGCATACCCTCGCTACTTAGCGCGTTATAAATACCTACGGGGTCAAAATCGTTTATATCGATATTAAATTGTTGAGCCACGTTTTTCCAAAATTCTCTTTCATTGCCTTCCTGAGGTCGCTGAAAATCTTTGTCCGGAAACGCCTCCACAATATAGCCAGCCAAATCCACCCCAGTTAAACGACGCATAATAAAGTCGTCTTTACTACCTTGAGCGCTCTGATATTCGTGGAACCGTTCCGCTAAAACTTCTTGGGCAAATGACCATTGCTCCGATGACGCCTTGCCACTACTTGAGTATTTCAAGGCTTGATCTCTTGTAAAATGACGTTCAAGGAATTGGACACCAGGAGTGTCCATATAGCTAATTAAATGGTCACGTAGCGCATCTTCACCCTCCCGTCCTGAAGTAATGGCCCCATGAAGCTTGTGCATATCGACCACCGCACCGGTGTTTATGGTAGCGTGGCTTAACTCGTGCCCCAACAAGTAATCTATTCTTTTACGAGCTTCAGCGTCACTAACTGGTTTACCATCATGGCCCAAAAACGCTCCATCGTAAATCCTCAATTTTCGGCCATCTTCAGGGTCCCAAACGAAAGCCGCCAGCATTTTTTCGTGCCCCTGTGTGTTTTGAGCCAGCTCTACTTGCCCGTCTACCAAATCAATCAACAGCTCTTTGCTTATACCAAAGCGCTGACTCAGATCCCCGAACGCTTGCCGAACTACTTCCTGACGTTTTTCATCCAACCCTTCGTAACCCTCAATACTGAGTTCTGCCACAGATACCAATTCTTTTTCTCTTTTTTCGTTACTATCTATTTCCGCTGGCAGTTCAGCAGTCGCCTCGCTTGCTTCAGCCGTAGATTCTTGTCCAGGTGTCTCCTGCATCATAAATAACTCCTTTAGACGATAGTACCGGGGCTTTGAGCAATTCTTGAATAGTACATTTTTTCCGCCAGTTTAATAGACAGCCATTCCTTTTCACCGGCCGCAAGTGGCTGGCCGTTATTAAGGCGCTTTAATATTTCACCGTCTTTAAGGGCTTCCAAATCGGCTAAAACTACCTCGGAGGCCTTCATTAAATCGTCAAGCCAAAGAGAAATGTTTTGCGGGTTACGAATAATACCTGGGTAAAATCTGACCATAAGTGCGTGGGCGGCATCCAATTGAGCGTCGCTATACTGGACTTCACTTCGAATGTCATTTAAAACCCTTCTCGCCGGAGCGATACCTTCAACTATTTCCGGCAATGGAATTTTATACAAATGATTAAAAACTAAATAGGTAGCGGTATCAAATTTATTATTAGTAGCTGCTTGGGCGCATAAAATAAAAAATTCAATTCTTGCGTAAAGATATTGGTCCACTATCTGCTTTTCGATATTCTGTTTGGGCTGATTTGTCGTAGCCATATTTTATTTCTCCGTTGCACTTGGTGGCGGGACAATACCGACCTTTTTGTTCATCGCTTCCAGTGACCTTTCCTGCAACTCTTGTCGCGCTTGCTCTATAGACATTTCAACCCCTTGTGACTTCTTGTATGATTGGTAAGCTCGTTCCGCCGAACCAGTCGAGGTTAGCGACATACTGATATCCATGGACCCGACACCGCTACTTACGCCACGCAGTTCGGTTATCATCCTAGCGATTCTTGAGTCGGAAGTTAGCGAGCTGTCGCTTCTAATTCGCTCGAGCGCTTCATATTGTTCCGGCTGTACCTTTCCGAGGTGTGGACCCAACACTGTTACCATTTCTCGAGCCGTTGCCTCTCCAACGCCTGCTCCCAACAGCGCAGATAATAGTTTCGCCGATTGATTTTGAAGTTTCACGGTTTGTATATCGGGCGGGTTGTTGCCGAGGCTGCCCTGGGCCGGCAGGCTGGCAGGTCCAAAACCACCTTCAGCGGGCATGCTCCTTCCTTGCCGAGACTCAATTTCTCCGGCCGTTCGCCCAGTTGTTAGCATCTCTTCAAAGGTAGCGCGAGCGCCACGGGAGCGGCCGGCAGACTTCATATAGTTTGACGCCATATATAGTTTGGCAAAATCATCCAAATTGGAATATCCCATGCTAGTCGCCATTGGCCACGCCTTGCGAGGCGATTGTTGGATAATCTGAGCTAATTGTTGCGCAGACAAGTTTTTACGCAACCTTCTGACTTCTTGCAACAACTCCGGATATTGCCAAAAACGGTACTTTTCGGCATATTCACCCGCTACAGTTTGGCCCGCCACCTGAGGACCGGCAAGTCTTTCGAAGATTCCGGTACCTAGGTAAGTCTCTCTTCGTAACTTCTTCAAGTGTTCCTCTCTTTGCTTGGCAGTGTCTTGAGCATTTTCTAAAATTGAGGCTGTTCTTACGGGGTTCAAAAGGTAGCGAGCTGCAATGTTGGCAATCCCAATTCCCTGATTCTGCAAGCCCATCAACTGTCTTTGGAGACCAGCTTCTGCTCCCGTACCAACCTTAGGCTGCAATTCACCTTGAACAATTGCATACTCCCACGGCTTGGGTCCATCCCCGAGCGTCCGAAACTGTCTGATTTCGTTTATCAATTTTAAGCCAGTCCCGCGTGGTAAACTGCGATTTTTTTGCCACGCGCGTGCTGCGATCACCTCAGCATTTCCTCTTTCGCTTACCACCGTTTTGTCTTGACTGGACATAAACTCGGCGACCGTCATATTGTGAGCTGTTGCACTTTTAGCTATTTCGGGATGTTGAGTGATATACTCTTCAAGGTCTTCTCGCGTTGTTGACGACTTTTTGTATAGCGCCTCATCTAACTTGCGTTTCTCATCTGCGATAGCCTTTTTTTTGTCTGTATGCGTTAGGGAACTCTGGCGAATCATATCTATTGCCATGGCGGTCTTAGCTTCCTCACCCTGTTGGAATTGCGCTCTACCTCTTGCTTCTTCCTCACGAAGCAGAGACGCGGCTATACGGGCCCCTCGTCCTTTCTTCATGGCTTCATCCCTAAGGTATTTTGTTTTAGCTGCTGGTGTACTCGCAGCGTTCACTCCACGCAGAAGGCTCGCTCTGGCATTTTTATCCCTTAGATTACTACCCCGCTCATACATGCCCTTGCCTTTTTCGGCAGCAATTTGCGCGGCTCCGGCAGCTTTACCAATAGTGGCTTTGGACATATCAGTAAGAGACTGCAACCCCTGTTTGGCGCTGTTGGCAATCGCCATTACGTCTTTGCCCAACATAAATGGTATACGCACCGCCAACCCGAACAAAATCAACGCCACCAGCAAGGGCGAAGCGGCCACAAAGACCGACAACATCGACTCGGTCGCTCCCTCACCGCTTGAGGGCCAAATTGCATCGGCTAAAGACCTAAGAACACCTGCAAGATCGGTACTGCTAACAATTTTGCTGATAATAAAAAGCAAAAACATAGTCAGAGGCCACATAAAAATCCAGTTCATAAGTATTCTCAACCACTTATCAAAAAAAGCTCTGGTTTGGGGCAGGGCGACGCACATCACCATTATCGGGGCAAACATAGTCAATATCGACACAATCGCCGGCTGAAGCATAAGCATTATGCCACAAAGATACAGAAGCAACACTACAGCAAAGAAAACCAACAGTGGTAATAAAACCAACAAGGGTTGGACAATAAAACCCACGAACATTACCCCCAAAACCAGCCCAACACCATCGCTTAGGTCTCCAATCCCTTTTTCAATTTCACCGATAAACGATACGGGCACCATAGCGCTACTGAAAGTAAAAAGAGCTCTAACTATAAAAAAACTTAGGTGAGCACCCACAAGGGCGCCAATGAATGTTGGCAACAACCTCTTAACGGTATAAACATTAATATTGATGTGCAAAATATTAGCAAATGCCACAATTATTAAAATAAGCACGGCTATAATGTCCGTAAGTTTGATTAGCATATTCCAAATGGTTAAAACCCATTGCGTGCCGATTGTCTCGCCCTTTACACCAATATGCGTGCCATCAAGCTTAGAATAGCCCTCGTGCGACTTAATAATATTTTCAATATCAAAGACTTGCGTAATACCTTGTTTTAAAACATAGCCAAAAGCGCTTCCCAGCCAACAAAAAACTCGGCCTATAGTACCGCCGACCCATCCCTTATTTTGTTTAAAAGAATCGGCACACTTTTCAGAAAGGTCGTCTTTAACAGCATCACCTGTACCACCCAGCACCGGTACTGTTGTGACGGTAACATTACCAACACTTAACGCAGAATATTCACCTCCCAGCAACCCAAGCGAAGTGCTTGTTATGGGAAGAGTATACTTATTGTCGCCACTGCCCGTAAAAATATTAAGCGATGGCGCGCCCATTTTTGATATTTTACTATCAGTTAGTCCCTGTAAAAATCTAAGCTCATAAGCGTTTTCGTCTTTCGCTTTTTGAAGTATTGCGTTGTGTGAGGCTGGAGTGCCGTCGGTTGTTTCGCCATATGACATAACAGCTGATGAAACGATAAACCTCTCTCCCACAGGCCAGTCAGCACCCGGTCTAATCTTGAAAACATAACTGTCATTTGGAAGACCTTGCTGAACCTTAGCTTCGATTGTTATAGGTTTACTTTTTTTTGGTTCCGTAGAAACCATGTCGACTTTTGCTTCGATAGAATCTGTGCCGCTAGTTGGCGTTTCATTCTTTTCAGCCGATACCATCACCATGGGCATCACTGAAACCAACCCGTAATAACTACCAAACATCACCGCAAGAGTAATTGCGGCAATTACAGCTTTTCGGCCCTTAGTCAGGGGTTTATAATTCTCCAGCTCACCCTCCTTTCAGCTTTCATTAACATTGTACCAAAATTATCCTTTCTTATTGCACTTAGAAATGGAACTTGGGCTATACCGCACCGGTATTCTGTTTTGATATAATGAGTCTAACGGACAAAGCTGTACACAAACCGTGAGGTTTTGGTTGTGAAGGAGAGGGACATGTCGCAACAGTATAAAGTTCC
>Ga0172368_10000271_pt1 | contig 74357 bp, 54 predicted proteins | sample Lak11m_FD_114540 | JGI IMG/M metagenome (GOLD analysis project Ga0172368, IMG submission 114540) | Freshwater microbial communities from Kabuno Bay, South-Kivu, Congo - kab_022012_11m | ecosystem: Environmental > Aquatic > Freshwater > Lake | place: Democratic Republic of the Congo: South-Kivu...
ATTATAAAATTGATTCCAATTTGTAGAAAATGAACAGCATGGTTTTAAACAGCACCACAAAATTTATAGTGAGATCCGGTAGCTATCGGAGTCGGACTAGAAGATTTAGCCTCTGTTTTATTCTGTCCAGCACCTCAAAAAATAAAATTACCAGAATAATATCCGATTAGGATGAGTAAGGAATCAAAAAAGCAAACTACTTAGTTATTGTAACTCTATTAACAGTTTTCCCACTGTGGTCCTCAGTTATAAGTGTATAAATTCCTTGTTTTAAATGACTTAAGTCGAGTTTTGAATCTTTCTCAGTCTCTTTTTCCATTATCAACTCACCCAGTAAGTTATAGAAGTATATTTTAGTTTTATGTTCAATGTTTGTAACAGTTAAAAAGTCAGTTGCAGGATTAGGATAAAATATAATACCTGAATTGAAATTTGAAATCTGATGTATATTGACAGTATAGGGGTTTGCAGTATTGCTATGGGAAGCAGTATTTGCTTTTAATGAAGATGAGCAATTGAAGCCCAGAGCGTCAATACGCCAATTCCCATTGGGAAAGCTCGCAAAGTTGGGATCTGTAGTTGAGGTACCGGATGGATTTACAAGGACATGCCAGTTGCCTGTATTATTGTCATCTCTCAGAAAAGAATATCCAGAAACAGGATTAGCTTGACCAGTTTCAACAGAATACGCATTCCATGTAAAATTTGAACCATTTTGCTGCACAAACATTGTTTGGTGATAAGGACTCATAGCACTTGTGTTGCCACATGTATCGAGAATTGCCAATTTATAAAACCATGTAGAATATTGAGGATTTCCCCCATTGGGACCACCAATACTAAATGCGGTATCGACAAACAAACTTAAAGAATTTTTACTAATACTGCCAATGTGAAAATAATTGGCGGAAGTAGGATCCTTTCTATAAACAAGAAAGCTGTCAACATTACTGTAGAGGTTTTTATCCCAATACACAATATTAAAGTTATAATTTGTAGCACTGTCGGTAGTGACCATACAAATGTGAGGAGCTGCCACACCACAAGCAGGACTGTATTCCCAGAAATCGCCTGCATCTGTATTATTACTATCAGTGCCTGTTCCAATATATCCGACATCACCAATAGAAAAGCCAATAGCTCTGCTTCTCATTCCTCCCGGAAAATCGGCTGATGGAGTCCACAAATTGGTATTTTGATCCCACGACCAAAAATCGCCGACACAGTAAGGACTGTTTAAAATAAGACCTGTTCCTAAATATACTTTTGTACCAATGACAAAAGAAGTTGCAGAGTACCTGCCAACACCACCAAAGTCAGCCATTTGTGTCCATGTGTCTGATACTGGATCATACTCCCAGAAATCTTTCAACACATGGCCATTGCCATCAGAACCGGTTCCAATATAACCTTTGTTTCCAATTGAAAAACCGACAGCGCCAAATCTTCCTACACCCCCAAAGTTGGCTTTCTGAGTCCAAGAATCTGTAAGCGGATCATACTCCCAGAAATCTTTAAAAAAAGAAGCGCCATTATTTCCTGTTCCTATATAACCTTTTCCATTAATAGAGAAACCAACAGCTCCTACTCTTCCTAAAACACCAATCCCATTACTGTCAACAGCTCCCAGACTCGCTTTCTGAGCCCAGACATTGGTTGATTGATCCCATTCCCAAAGGTCATTAAAATCGGGCAATCCTCCTGTTCCGACATATACTTTATTGCCAATAGCAAAACAAGTAGCCCAATCTCTTCCTCCTCCACCAAAATCGGCTTTCTGTGTCCACACATTTGTTGATTGATCCCATTCCCAAAAATCCGAGTTATAAACACCTGTGCCGGCATAGCCTTTGTTACCTATACTACAACCCACTGCACGGTAAGTTGTACCACCTCCGTAATTGGCTTTTTGTAACCATGTGCCCTGAGAATAACCATTAATAGCAAGCATGCTTGCTAAAATTAATAGGGATGTAAATTTTTTCATTTTGTATTTAATTTTAATTGCTTTAAAATTAAATATTATTTTTTTAAATAAAAAAAATTTATTTAATATTTTTAATAAAACTCACGATTGTATCTGTCAGACCTGTTTTTAAGGGCAAATCAGGATTATTATATGTGGCTTTATTATTTTTCAAGTTGGCATCTGATTCTTTCAACACATGATTCATGTTGTCAAACACTACAAGTTTTGCGTCTGGTTTAGCTGTTGAGAGCATTTTTGCATCCTCAATGGGTACCTGCAAATCGGTATTTCCCTGAAGGATTAAAACAGGTATTTTCAATTTCTGAATTTCAACAGAAGGATCATACTTAAACCATGAAATCATATAGGGTTGGATACTTTGTCGATAAATAGCCTGTAGTTGTTGGCTCACAACAGAAACAGTTTTGCCTGCTTTCAGGCTGTCTATAATTTTATTTGATTCAATAAGCAAATTAAATGGCAACTGATCTTTTAATTGAAGTTGCAATATTTTATCTGCCGATCGCCCGACACCACTTACTGAAATAAAAGCAGACACAGAGCTCTTTTCAGCAGCTATAATACCAATTAATGAACCTTCACTGTGTCCTAAGAGGATAATTTCCGAAAAACGCTTGTCTTTACTGAATTGATTGATTAAAGCTATGACATCATCAATATAGGTTTCAAACCGGAGATCACTTTCTTTTGTCATAGCCCCCTGGCTTTTGGCAATACCCCTTTTATCGAACCTGAATGTTGAGATATTACTTTTAACAAGATTCTCAGCAAGCATTTTATAAGCATAGGTTTGTATGCCTAAAATAGAATTGCAGTCTCTGTCCGTAGGTCCTGAGCCTGCAATAATTATAACCAAAGGCGTTTTAGCAGTATCATTTGGAACAGACAATGTTCCTGACAAGTTTCCCGTGGGTGTTTTCAGAATAACCTCTGAACCCTGATAAACCAAAGATGTTAATTCCTGAGCATTTAGACTAAAAGCCATTAAGCTTAAAATAAATATTGATGTGTATTTTCTCACAATGTGGATAAAATAGTCATCACTGCCAGTGTTTGGCTTTGAATTAATTACTGCCATAAAAATTTATTTTGGGATTGATACTATTTTTTTACAACAAACTCCAATGCTCATAAGAAAATGTTTTGCATCCACACTTCATACTCATAAACAGCACCCAAATTTACAAAAAACAAATAAAAAAAAGCTTTAATACAATTTGCTGCAGGTAAATTATAAAAGTTTTACTTCTTCTCCACCTTTTTACAAGCGGCTTCATATACCCGTCTCATACCTTCGCGGGTTGAGATTTTGGGATACCAGTTGTAAGTGTTGTTGACGTAAGTCATGTTGGCATAGCGCGAATGAACACCTACAGGTTTATCGAGTAGGGGTTTAACAGTGGGTTTGTAGCCTGCAAATTCGGTAAAGAGGTCGATGATTTCGAGAAAAGAAGTGAGTTTGCCTGAGCCAATATTTATAGCGGAACCATCGGTGATATTATCCATAGCCATCTGAATACAGTCAATCACATCATCAATATGTACAAAGTCGCGACCTTGTTTGCCACTGCCCCACACTTCGAAGGGGTCTTCTTTTTTAGCAGCGCGTGCTGCAATGGCAGGTACAGGATAAGTAAGATCCTGGTCTTCCCCATAACCAGAGAAAGGTCTGATGCAACATATTTTAACGCCATAATGTTTGGCAGCTATCTGAGCCAAGAATTCACCTGTAAGCTTTGTCCATCCGTAGGTCATATCGGGTGTGCCCAGATTTTTTTTGAAGTCTATGTCGCCTTCACTCAGTGCAATGGCGCCTGTAGTTGATTGCAAGCTGATAGGATAAGCAGCACTTGAACTGGGATAAAGCACTCTGCCCGGTTTGTAACGACATATCCAGTAGAAAAATTCGGCATCAATAGAAAGGTCAAGGGCTACCATCATAGGGTCGCCATCAATTTTAGCCCGGCCACCTACTATGGCAGCAAAGTGAAAGACATCAGCAAATTTATCAAACTGCAAACCGTACTCATTCTGAAAATAATTGTGGTTTTCGTTGAGTTTGAGTAATATCTTTCTGAAATCGCCCTGCCAGTAATACAATCGTTTTTCTTTACCAATAACTTCAATGTCTTTTAATTTCTCGCATGTATAGTCAGTTAACCATTCAGAAGGATGAATACCCACTGATAAATCATCAACCATTATTACGTTATCTTTTGTTGTGTTGAGCAGTCTTTTAACAACGTTTCTGCCAACAAATCCACATGCGCCTGATACCAGATGAAATTTCATTTTTTATATATTTTAGTTTTTAAATTTATTTAATTTTTATTTTTTCGCTGATCAAATACTTGTTTCTGTCTGATGAATTTCGTGCAATCATTTCGGCGAGGAAACCTGTGAGGAATAGCTGGCTGCCAATAAGCATGGTTACCAAAGCCAGGTAAAACAAGGGTTGGTCAGTAATATCTCTGATTCGCAAGTTATGCGCTAAACCCCATATTTTTTCAAACAATAGCCACAATGAGATGCAACCGCCTCCTAAAAAAAACAAGGTTCCTATGGTTCCAAAAAAGTGCATAGGTCTTCTTCCAAAGCGAGTCACAAAAGAAATGGAAAGCAAATCGAGGAAGCCATTGATGAAACGCTCGAAGCCAAATTTTGTAGTACCATATTTACGTTCCTGATGTTTCACAACCTTTTCACCGATTTTAGTAAAACCGGCTCTGCGAGCTATAACGGGAATATAGCGGTGCATTTCTCCATAAACTTCAATTGATTTTATAACATCTCGTTTGTAAGCCTTCAAGCCACAATTAAAGTCATGCAGTTTAATCTTGGTCATGCGGCGGGTAGCCCAGTTGTATAATTTAGTAGGTATTGTTTTAGTAATAGGGTCGTATCTTTTCCTTTTCCAGCCTGATACTAAGTCATATCCATCTTCAGTAATCATTTTAAAGAGTTCCGGTATCTCATCGGGATTGTCTTGCAAGTCAGAATCCATAGTAATAACGACATCTCCCTGAGCAGCTTCAAAACCAGTATTAAGAGCTGCTGACTTGCCGTAATTTCTTCTGAAACGAATGGCTTTGATATTTTCGTTTTCAACAGAAAGCTTTGTAATAATATCCCACGACTTATCCCTGCTGCCATCGTCCACATATATTATTTCGTAAGAAAAATTATGAGCGGTCATTACACTTACAATCCATTGGGTAAGCTCAACCAGTGATTCTTCTTCGTTATATGTTGGTATTACTAAAGAAAGGTTCATAAATTATTTATTGAAAATTACTGTTGAAAGAATCGTCATTCTTTTTGACAATTAAAGAAATTATAAGATTAAAAATAAATCCCATAAATGTGAGTCCGAAAACTGTTGAAATGGTTAATGCCAATGGCGTGGTAAATTTTCTTGTCCATTCCATAGCCATATCAATCTGATCATTGGGCATTCCTCTTGCAACCATGGCATCCTCTGATATTGCAAGTATCTTGTCAATCATCGAAGGATCAATATAAGAATAAAGAATAAAAGTAAAAAAACCGATTATAAGAGCGGCAAAAAAAATGGTCAGCGTGCCAAATCCAAGAGCTTTGCCATAGCTGATGAATCCATTAAGAGATTCGTCTCTGTATTTTTTTACAGCATAATAAATACCACCAATGATAATAAAATATTGAACAAAGCCTAAAAATCTATTGGTTGTTTGACCGGTCAAATAAATAATAAAGGTATATAAGACCAGGGCTGCACCTATTAAAGCGCCATAGTACATAGCCGATTTAGCCAGTGAATTTTCCTTTTGTTCTTCCATTGTAAAAACATTTAAAATTTCCAAAGCAAAGTTAAAAATATATAATTGCAATTAATTTAATTTTTTTGTTTTTTATTTTCTTGTTTCAAAAAAAATGTATCTTTGCAGCGGGTAAGTCTTATACGACCAGCTCCTGTTTAACTCCCCCAGGTTCGGAAGGAAGCAAGGGCAAAATGGTTGAGCGGTGCGATATAAGGAGCTTACCCATTTTTTATTTGAACCTGTTGGTTGAATAATTCGAATTAAATTGAATGTCGAACTCCGAATATTGAACACCGATTTAAGATTTTTTTAAAAAAATGCAACACAAATTCTGAAATCATTATTCGTTAATCGATATTCGTTATTCAGAAACTTTATAAAAATAAAAGTTTAGAAAAATTTATAACAATAAAGTTTCAACTATTGCTAAAAAATTAATCCTATGAAAATCTTCATTGACACAGCAAACCTCGCACAGATTAAAGAAATCCAAAAAACCGGAATTATTGACGGTGTCACCACCAACCCATCGCTCATGGCTAAGGAAGGCATAAGAGGCAACAACAACATTTTAAAACATTATGTTGACATTTGCAATATAGTAAACGGCGAAGTCAGTGCCGAAGTAATCGCCACCGATTTTGAAGGCATGGTGAGAGAAGGCGAGATGCTGGCTTCATTGCACGAAAACATAGTCGTTAAAGTGCCTATGATACCTGAAGGCATCAAGGCCATCTCCTATTTTTCGTCTAAAAATATTAAAACCAATTGTACCCTTGTATTTTCTGCCGGACAAGCACTGTTAGCCGCCAAAGCAGGCGCAACTTATGTATCTCCTTTTGTAGGCAGGCTCGACGATGTATCGAATGATGGGCTGGCGCTCATAGGACAGATAGTACAGATTTACAACAATTATAATTATGAAACCCAGGTGTTGGCCGCTTCTATCAGACACAATATGCACATTATAGGTTGTGCTGAAATGGGCGCCGATGTTGTGACCTGCCCCTACAATGTGATTATGAGTCTTTTCAATCATCCGCTTACTGATAAAGGTCTTGAAATTTTCTTGGCTGATTATGCCAAGAATTGCAAATAAAATTTTTCGTAATTTTACATCTTGAAATCCAGTTAAATAGAGATTATCATGTTTATCAAGCTTTACGAAGAAAATCCCAACCCCAAACAGGTACAAACTATTGCAGAATGTCTGAATGATGGAGGTATTATTATTTATCCTACTGATACTGTGTATGGAATGGGATGCAATATTTTTAAGCAGAAGAGTGTTGAGAGAATAGCAAAAATAAAGGGCATCCCTGTTGAAAAGTCTAATTTTTCGTTTATTTGCTCCGATCTCAAACATATTTCCGATTTCACAAAGCCCATCGACAATACCATTTATAAGCTCATGCGCAAAACTTTGCCGGGTCCTTTCACTTTTATTCTGAATGCCAACAACAATGTGCCGAAGCTTTTCCAGAGCAAAAAGAAGACTGTTGGTATTCGTATTCCCAACAATAACATCATACTGGAAATTGTGAGAGAATTAGGCAATCCCATTCTTACAACCTCCATTTATGATGAAGATGATATTATTGAATATACCACAGACCCCGAGCTGATTTACGAAAAATATCAGGACATTGTGGATATTGTTATTGATGGTGGTTACGGCGACAACGAACCTTCTACCGTTGTTGACTGCACTTCAGATTCTTTTACAATAATACGACAAGGAAAAGGAATACTTGAAGATTATTTGTAGAATTATTGGATTAGTAATTTTACACTTACCATTTTAAGATAATACTTCTTGTGTAGCAAATGCTACAAGAATAATAGGTCGAAGCAAATGCTTCGCCCTACAAATTCAGAACAATTGAGCAGATGCTTCGCCCTTCATGGGTATCATAGCAAAACAAAAAAAGAGAGCAACCACAAATGATTGCTCTCTTTTGATTATAAAAGCCTTTTTTATTATTTGGTGACGCTTTCGAGTTTTTTCATTATAGAGAAAATAAAGATAGCAGATAATATACAACAGATAATAAATATGCCCCACAACATGTAAAGATCAATGCGTCCCCACATCAAGCTGCCTACAAATAAAAACTTATTTCCGACAGCAGTTGCCAACAACCATCCCCCTTGCATTAAACCCTGAAAACGAGGAGGTGCTACCTTAGCAACAAATGACAAGCCTATAGGGCTTAGAAACAACTCTGCAATAGTTAATATCAGATACGAACTCATCAACCAGTAAGGAGATACTCTGGCGCTTTCCAAAACAGCTACTCCTGCCATATCTTTTGGCGATACCAAGCCTAATGAAGCGATCAAAATTAGAACAAAACCAAGGGCAGCGATAATCATCCCAATGCCAATTTTTTTAGGAGAAGAAGGTTCTTTCCCATTTTTATTGAGTAAAGCAAATATACCCATTACCAAGGGTGTTAAAGCCACAATAAACAAAGGATTGAATGATTGGAATACTTCAGGAGATATCTTGGTTAATGGATCTGAATGGCTTGCAAAATAATAACACAGATAAGCAAACGCTAAAAATGCAATGCCGCCAAAAATCTTTACAATTCCCTTTTTATTAAAGAAAAGAAGCGCACAACCTGCAATGGATGCAATCACCGACAAAATAGACCAAATATCAAAAAATAAATTGGTGAAAGGTCCTACAAAAACATTGGTGTAATCGCGGGCAAACATAGTCAGTGTTAAGCCGTTCTGATGAAAAGACATCCAAAAGAAAATAACAACAATAAATACCATTGTCAATGCAATAACACGAGGTTTCTCTTCTTTGGTTGACATTTGAAAAATCAAAGTTACAAACCCCACAAATAAACCTACTGCCAAGCCAAATTTATAATCAATATCTTTAATATCAGTGTATTGGTCTGCCAAATAAAATAAACCTGTAATAACAGCCATCAACCCTAAAGAAATGAAAACATATTTTAAGTTATTTACCAAACTTACTGTTGGTTTCTTTTCAACAACAATCGCTTCCTTACTTTCCTGTAACGCCAATTTGTGTTTTGAAGGTAATAATTTATTAAATATAATATAAACTATCAACGAAACAATCATGGCACAAGCTGCAATAGCAAAGGCATAATTAAATCCTGTCGAAAAAACCTTTATATAATCAGCAGCAAAAACGCCCAAGTCGGCAGCCGATTTACCACCACCATTTATTATTGATGCATTGGCCAGTTCTTGAAATTGAGGAACATCTTTTAACGTACCATTAATGTATTGATGACATAAAGATGGCAAATTAGCATTTTCTAAATAGCCATTTGTTTTCAACCAATAATCTTTTATTCCTTTGGCTACAAAAGGGGCAAAGAAAGCACCCACGTTAATACCCATATAAAACAACATAAAAGCACTGTCTCTGAGCTTTTTGTACTTTTCATCATCATACATCTGACCAACAACAGCCTGCAAATTACCTTTAAATAATCCATTACCAAGAGCAATAACGAATAATGCACTAATAGATACCCATAATTCAGAACCAGGGATAGCAATAATGCAATAACCGGCAAACATGATGACCTGCCCAACTAAAATAACTGTTTTGTATTTTTTTGTCCAGTCGGCAATTAGTCCTCCAACCAAGGCCAAAGCATATATAGAAAAATAAAACCATGAATAATAACTACCGGCTTCATCAGCTTTTAAACCATAACGCGCCTGTAAAAACATGACTAATATAGCCATCATGGTATAGAATCCAAAACGCTCTCCCATATTAGTGAAAAAGGCTACTACCAATCCTTTCGGGTGATTTTTAAACATAAAAATAAAAGTTTTAGTTAATAATTATTTTCTTAATCTGTGGCAAATATAATTAAAAATAAAAAAAATGACACATTTTTAATTTTCATTAAAAAAAATTGTAGGTTTGTTATATAAATTAATGACCGACAAAAAGTCAAACAAATGACAAAAAAATATTTTCTCCCCTTAATCTTTTTAATAATAATAACTTTTTCGAGTGCGTTTGCATCCAATGGCATCTTTCCTACAGGAGGCAAATCAACGGCTATGGCAGGGGCATCCGTCACAAACAGGGATATTTGGGCTGCATTTAACAATCAGGCAGGATTGGCTGAAATCAGAAATATCTCAGCAGGTTTGATTTATGAAAACAAATTTTTAATTAAAGAGTTAGGCACAAAGTCAGGTGTTTTTGCAATGCCGGTTAATAAAGGCACTTTCGCACTCAGTTTTTCACAATTTGGATTTAATTTATACAATGAAAATAAGATAGGACTGGCTTATGCCATGCCATTAAGCAAAAATTTCAATGCAGGTGTTCAAATGGATTATTTGATGACACAATTGGCCGAAGATTACGGTCGTAAAGGAATATTCACCTTTGAGTTAGGATTAATGGCCAAGTTAAGCGAAAAATGGTATATGGGTGCCCAAATTTACAACCCTTTACAGGTTAAACTTACAGATTATGTTGAGGAGCGAATTCCCTCCTACATTCGTTTTGGCATGACATATATCTTCAGTAAATCAGTAAACTTAGTTGCTGAAGCAGAAAAAGACATTAATTACAAGCCTTTGGTAAGGCTGGGTATAGAATATCAGATTATTAACAATATATATGTAAGAACTGGCATAGCGAGCAATCCATCTATTTTCTCATTTGGTTTTGGTGTTAATATGAAAAATTTAAAAATTGACTTTGGCACATCTAAACATAACACTTTGGGTTATTCGCCTGCATTATCGCTAATGTATGGCTTTAAATAAGAAGTTTGGCACTTCGACAGGACTCAGTGGCCATTAGTGTAGTGTAGAGTTAAAAATACAATAAACAGTGAATTCAATTTCAAAGACATATAAAAAAATCATTTTGTTAATCATCTCTGTGATATGGTTGATTAATTCCTATGCTCAGGTACCAACAACACCTGTGAATGAATCTGAAAAAACTGAAAAGCTGGAACAAAAAATAGAAGACGTTGTTGAATCAACCGATGCAGAAATTGATTATTCTTATTTGCTTGAAGAACTGGATGTGTATCTGAAAAATAAAATAAATCTAAACACTTCATCCTATGAAGATTTGCAGCGTTTTTTCTTTTTAAGTGACATTCAGATAAATTATCTGCTTGAGCACATCAAAAAAAATGGAAAACTTATTTCATTGCTCGAATTGCAATCTGTTGATGGGTTTGACTTAGAAACCATCTACATGCTTTTGCCTTATGTATATGTTTCAGGTGATGTTTCAGACAGGCAATTCAGCTTTAAAGACATGATTAAAAACGGACAAAATCAACTTTTTGTTAGAGGTCAGCAAAACATCGAGCCACAGGTCGGTTTTACAGACATTGACGACTCAACCTTAGCAGCCAATCCCAACTCCCGCTACCTCGGAAGCCCGATGAAAATTTACACCCGCTATAAATACAGCTACTACAACAATATAAGTTTGGGGATAACAGCTGAGAAAGATGCCGGTGAAGAATTCTTCAAGAGCTCTCAGAAAAGAGGCTATGACTTTTATTCTGCCCACTTTTACATGCGGGATTTCAGAAAAATTAAAGCCTTGGCTATTGGGGACTATCATCTGCAGTTTGGGCAAGGGTTGACTTTTTGGACAGGCCTGGGCTTCAGTAAATCGGCTGATGCTGTGAACATCAAAAAAACCGGTATTGGCATCAGACCCTATTCGTCAGTTGACGAAAACCTGTTTATGAGAGGTGCAGCAGGCACCTATGCTATAAAGAGTTTTGAATTGACAGGTTTCTTTTCGAAGAAAAAGCGTGATGCCAGTATTGACTTAACAACCGATACTCTCGAAAATATTGATGAGCAATTATCCGTTTCTTCGCTTCTCGAAACAGGCTACCATCGCACACCCAGTGAACTGAGCAAGAAAAAAACCATCGATGAACTTATATATGGGGGCAATTTAACTTTTAGAAAAAGGTTGTTTTCTGTAGGCATTACTGCTGCCAAAATTGAATTATCTAACAAACTCGAAAAAAACCTGTATCCATACAACCAGTTTGAATTCAGTGATAAAGAAAATTTTAATGTGGGTCTTGATTACAATTATATTTTCAGAAATATTAATTTCTTTGGCGAAGCTGCCCGCTCACAAAACGGAGGTATGGCCTTTGTAAACGGTGCCATGATAAGCCTCGACCCCAAATTATCATTATCCGTCCTGCACCGAAAATACGATATTAATTACCAATCGCTTTACAGCAGTGCTTTTTCTGAAGGTTCTAATGTAGCCAATGAACAAGGATTTTTTGTTGGCTTGATGGCTGCACCTTCAAGGACTTGGACTTACACTGTTTATGCAGACAATTTTTCTTTTCCCTGGCTCAAATACAGGGTGAATGCACCATCAAAAGGGTTTGACTATATGTTTCAGGTCAAGCACTGGGTTTCAAAGAATCTGGAAATGTATGTCCGCTACAGAAATAAAACAAAACCTATCAATAATACATCTGCCGAAAGTGGCATTTACTTCCTTGATAATACTGAAAAGGTAAATTACAGATATGAAGTCAGATATAAGGCATCAGAAGATTTCTTGCTTAAAAACCGTCTTGAATACACTACTTATGCTCTTGGAAAAAATAATTACTCAGGATTCATGATGTATCAGGACATACAATACAAGCCCAAAAAATCACCCTTTTCTGTCACACTGCGCTATGCGCTATTCGATACTGACAACTACGACACCCGCATTTATGTCAACGAATCCGATGTTCTGTACGCTTCTTCTTTCCCTTCTTATTACTACAAAGGCAGTAAAGCGTATATTTTACTAAATTACAAAGCCGGAAAATATTTAGAATTCTGGTTGCGATTAGCACAAACCTACTACACAAATCAACTGACAATTGGAACCGGTTTAGATGAAATAAAAGGCAATAAAAAAACCGAAGTTAAAGTTCAGATGAGGGTTAAATTTTAAGAAAAATTTAGTATAATAATTTAGCAATCCCGAATTAAGAGTTAAATAATTGAGCATAAGATAATAACTTTCATTAAATTCGTATTAAAAATAATGTGAGATTCATTTTCCTTTTACATACTAAAAAATTAATTTTGTTGTTTTAAAAAAGATTTTTTACTCAAAAAGGAATTAATCAGGATGTGGACAGTACTTGTTAGATTAATATTAAGAAACCGCCCCGGAATCGTTGCAGTTATTGTTTTTTTGACATGCTTTATGGCTTATAAGGCAACTTTTGTTGAGTTGTCCTACGAACTGCCCCGCATGCTATCGTCAGAAGATTCGGTATCAATAAAATATGATATTTTTAAAGGCAGGTTTGGTGAAGATGGAAATGTGTTTGTTGTAGGCATTAAAAACAAGCATATTTTTGAATTATCACAATTCAATGCACTCTATGAGATGTGTGACACTATTAAGAAAATTGAAGGTGTTGAAAATGTGCTTTCCATTACCCAAACCATAAATCTTTATAAGGATACAGTAAAGAAAAAATTTGATTTTATTAAAGTTGTCCCTGTTAAACCACACTCACAAGCACAAATAAACAATATACGCAACTTAATTTTTTCACTTCCCTTTTACAACGGATTGCTTTATAACCAAGAGAAAGATGTTTTTCTTGTAGCCATCACACTCGACAAAAATGAGATCAACGATAAAAACAGGGAAGTATTGGTTTCTGAAATAACTTCAGTTGTTGAAAATTTCAAGCATAAAACCGGCAGTGAAATTCATTATTCGGGACTTCCTTACATTAGAACTGTTCAAACGCAAATGATAAAATCCGAACTCATTCTTTTTATCATCTTATCATTAATAATTGCAGCTGCTATAATGGTGCTTTTCTTCAAGTCGGCTAAAGTTGTACTTTCATCAATGATTATTGTTGTCATCAGCATTATATGGACATTGGGAACTATTACATTGCTCGGCTACAAAATAACCATACTTACAGGAGTCATACCCTCTTTGCTAACTATCATAGCCATAGAAAATTGTATTTATCTTATCAACAAATACCATTGGGAGTACAGGATGCATGGCAATAAGATAAAAGCTTTATCAAAAGTTGTCAGACGCATTGGGTATGCCACACTTATGACCAATCTGACCACAGCCACCGGATTTGCTGCTTTTATTTTCACCTCCAATACCATGCTTCGCGAATTTGGGATAGTTGCATCTATAAATATTATTGTTGAATATTTGATGTCGCTGGCATTAATTCCTATAGTTTTCAGTTACATGGCACCTCCTGAAAATAAACACACAAAGCATCTCGAAAACACAAGATTGCACAAAATAATCGAATATATTAAATTTTTGGTTTTTAACAGAAGAATTCCTGTTTATATTGTCACAACTATTTTTATTATTATTTGTGCGTATGGGCTAACAAAAATGAAAACCTCCGGAAGAGTGGTTGATGATTTAAAAACAGACGATCCCATTTATGTTGACCTGAAATTTTTTGAGAAAAATTTCAAAGGAGTGATGCCATTTGAAATAGCTATAGATACAAAAAAGAAGAATGGGGTGATGAACTTGTCAGTCATCAATAAAATCAATAAGCTTCAGTTAGAACTTGATTCCATACCACAGCTTTCTAATCCCATATCCATTGCGGAGTTTACAAAATTTGCCAAACAAGCATTTTATAATGGAGACCCCTCCTATTACAGCCTGCCTAATAATATGGAAAAGGGTTTTATCTTGTCATACCTTCCATCAAAAACCTCCGACAAAAACAACCTGATGCGTGCTTATATTGACAGTACAAAACAATACACCCGCATTAGTATGCAAATGGCTGATATAGGAACTAAAGAAATGAAAGATATTGAAGCACGACTGAAACCAAAAATAGATTCTATTTTTAATCCTGAAAAATTTGACGTAACAATAACCGGCAACAGTATGGTTTATACCAAAGGCACTGATTTTCTGATCAGAAACCTTATTGAAAGCCTTTTGATAGGGATATTAATTATATCGCTACTGGTTGCAATGGTATTTTCATCGTACCGTATGGTTATTATTGCCATGTTGTGCAATCTTATTCCTTTGCTCGTTACAGCTGCCATAATGGGTTTTGCAGAAATACCCGTTAAACCTTCAACACTTATAGTTTTCAGTGTGGCCCTGGGAATTTCAATAGACAATGCCCTTTTATTTCTGACAAGGTACAGGCACGAACTGAAAAGAAATCTGGGCGATATTCGTTTGTCTGTATCTAATGCCCTTAATGAAACCGGCATAAGCATGATATATACCTCAATAGTATTGGTTTTGGGATTTGGTGTGTTTATCATTTCCGACTTCGGTGGTACTCAGGCTCTGGGAATGCTCATCTCACTAACTTTGTTCGTAGCGCTTTTCTTCAACATCATTGTATTGCCCTCATTTATTCTGACCCTCGACAAAATTGCCACCACGCGTTCATTTAAAAAACCCATTATCGAAATTTACGATATTGAAGTGCCGGATGATAGCAATGAAGAGGAAAAGGGAATATAATTCTTTGCTTAGACAATTACTTTAAATTTTAAATTGAAAATTGTAAGCATTTTAGATGCTTCACTGAGCGTAACGAAGTCGAGCCGAAGTGCACTTTAGTCACTTAATTTAATTTTTCCTTATATTTATTAAATTTTTATAGTCATTTATAATGATTATTTTTAAATTTACGTTTTCTAATTTTAAAAAAACTTTTAAAAACTAAATACCTACAAGTGATGGCTAAAAAAATCAACCTTCAACAACTCAATCCCCAAAGTTTAGATGCCCATATATTAAGTGTAATGACGGGTGATCGAAAATTTGAGAATGTCTTTCAGTCGGTATCCCGAATGATTTTAGGAGATCCTTCTATGATTGCTAAAGTCAATGTGAATGGTCGTAACACCTATGATTTTAAAATTTTCAGACAGGGGAAAAAACATATTATCGGCATGTACGACGAAATAAACAGTTTTGTTTCTTATGTCAAAGATGCTGCTGAAGGAGGCTCATCAAAAGAAATGGCTTTTGTGCTTATAGGTGAACCAGGCAATGGTAAAACTTTCTTTGTTGACCATCTGAGCTCGCTATACAGAGATTTTATAGGTAAGCCCGAAAATAGGCGTTATACTTTCCGCTTCAACAACCTCGACAAACTGGGTGGCTATGGCAAAATTACAACTATCGAATCGCAGACTTACGAAGACCCGATGGTGCTGGCAATGAACTTTTTCGACACCAAAGCTGAGAATATAAAGTTCCTGACTTCATACGGCTACTCTGAAAAACAAATTGAAGAAATATATAAAAACTACAGACCATTAGGTTCTTGCACCTACTATATTTTGAGTCAGATTAAGAAATATTGTAATGATGATATTGAAAAAGTTAAATCTTTTATTGAAGTTTCTGCAGTACCGGTAAGTGAATCGCGTGGCACCATGACAGGCAAATACGCTGCAAAGGACAAAATAACCTCTTCTGCAGCCGACCTTATAGGTGAAGAAGCCATCACACGTCTTTTACATATTTCCGACACCGACAATCCTTACCGTTTCGATTTGCGCAGAGGAGCGCTGGCACGCGTTGCAGGCGGCGGTATTCACTTTGCCGATGAGGTATTTAAAAACAAAAAAGACCTTGTGCAGGTGTATTTGGGCGTTATTCAGAACAGAACCATTGAAATAGAAGGTTACAAATGGCCTTTAGACACACTCATTATTGCCACAAGTAATAATTCAGAATTTTCACGTTTTCTTGAGGAGAAAGAACAGGCCCCCATTATTGACCGTTGCAGACTCACATACATGTCGCACAATACCAATTTCAAATTACAGCAGGATTTGACAGCCTACTCCATTGGGGGACGTGATAAGACAACTTTCACCAACGAAAAGCTTCATGAAGACCCCAATCTGAATTATGCCATCTCGGTATCTGCCGTACTTACTCGTATGCCAGCCAACGACAAGCTGACACCTATTGAAATGATGAAGCTTGCTGCCGGTGAAGTGGCAGGCGAAAAGAGCATTAAAACACTCAGTGAAGTCATCAACGACCTCAACAGCGACCCCGATATCACCAAACGTTTCGGACAAAAGGGTTTGGGACACAGAAACATAGGCCGAGCCATACAGATACTCCTCGAACGCTCCGAAACCCAGGAAGGCAAATGCATGTATGCAGGTGATGTCTTCAAATCGCTCGAATCTGTCATCCTCGATTACGTTCAGGAACCCAACGACCGCGTAAAATATTTCAACGACCTTAAGATTGCCCGTGAACTGTACCGTAAAAATGTGATGACAACCATTTTTAATGCCTACATGGATGAGCCCAATGCCATCGAAAGGGATGTCATGAATTATGTGAATATGATTATAGGCATTGATGCTAAAAATCTGGGCACAGACAAAATATGGACATACCGCGACGCCCAAACAGGCAAATTAGTACCCCTCAAAATTGACGAAACTTTTGTAAACAGCGTTGAAGAACGCATGGGACTGAAAAATAATGAACAAAAACAAAGTTTCAGAACCACAATAGCCAAAATTTACGGACAAAAAATGATAAAAGAGCCTAATTACAATTTCATGGACAACAACGATTTGGTTAAAGCTGTGACCGATGTCAGATTGAAATCGGATATAGCTGGTGCTGGCAGCCTTATAGGTGCCCTCTCAAACCGCACCAATGAAGAAAACCAAAAGCTTTACAACAGAATGACCGCCACCATGATAAAGAAGCTCAACTATTGTCAGACCTGTGCCGAAAAAACCATTGAGTACTTCTGCACACATGATGATGCCAACTAGTTGAAGTGTGACACTTTAACTTCGCTTAGTGTAAAAGTTTGAAGTGTGTGTCGGATATCCCCTTTAGGGGACTAAGGGGTAACGACGGCAAATATTTAAATTATAACAAGGTGCTTTTACTGCGAAACATTGCAAAACAAATAAGAAAATCATGTACCTGAAAAATAAAAAAATATACGATAAGTTAAAAAAAACAGGGCTTTCAACCGAACAGGAAGAGGTGATTCAGCAGGAATTGAAAGCCATTGAGAACAAACAGACATCAAAAGCTTCGGCTAAGACTGTTCAAGAAAGTAAACTTTATCACACAAACGATGCAGACTTATTTCTCAGCATCAATAAGGAGAAATTTACACTTGAAATGTTTACTTTGGACGAACTTCTCGAAAGAGATAAAATAAGAGAAGCTGACGGTTTCCCACGCCGTATCAGGCTGGGTAAGTATATCAAACCCATACAGGGAAAGAAGGAACAGATTATTGTTGTGCCCAGTACCACTGAGCCTAAGTTTTACCACGACGATTCCATAACAGAAGATGAAGAAGAATCTACAGGCGGCTCAGGTGAGGGTGAAGAAGGTGAAGTGATAGGAGAACAGCAGGCCGAACCTCAGCAAGGCGAGGGTGAAGGCCAGGGAGCCGGACAGGGACAGGGCGGCGAGCATGAAATAGGTTCTGATGCTTTTGATCTAGGCAAAGTAATAACCGAAAAATTTGAATTGCCCAACCTCAAAGCCAAAGGTAAAAAACGCTCCATCACCAAATTTACTTACGACCTGACTGATATCAACAGAGGATTTGGTCAATATCTCGACAAGAAAGCCACCATAAAAAAAATTATTGAAACCAATATTTTATTGGGCAATATCAAAAGAGATGAGCCTTTTAATCCGGAAGATCTGATAATAAACCCCAAAGATCAGATTTACAGGATTTTGTCAAAGGAAAAAGATTTTGAGGCCCAGTGTGTGGTGTTTTTTATCCGCGATTACTCAGGCTCCATGCAAGGTGAACCCACAGAAGCCATTGTCACACAACATTTGTTTATTTACAGCTGGTTGATGTATCAGTTTCAAAATCAAGTGAGTGTGCGTTTTATTTTGCATGACACTGAAGCCAAAGAAGTTCCCGACTTTTACACTTATTACAAATCGAATGTGGCAGGAGGCACGCAGGTGTATCCCTCCTATCAGTTAGTTGCCGACATTATTGAAAAGGAACAATTATACAAAGAAAACAATATTTACATTTTTCATGGTACTGATGGCGACGACTGGGAAGAAACCGGCAAGCAGGCCATAGAAGCTGTTGAACGAATGTTAAAATACATTAACAGAATGGGCATTACAGTAGCTCAGAACTCATGGGGTGCTGCCGAAAGAAAAACAACAGTTGAAAAATATTTCGACAAATCGGGTTTGCTGACTGAAAAATCAGATCTTGTCAGAATGGACAGTTTTTTGGCTTCACAAGCCAATGAAGCAAGATTGATTGAGAGCGTAAAGAAATTAATTTCTTAAAGAAGAAGTGCCTAAAGTGAGCTAAAGTGCCTAAAATACTTAAAGTTAGAAGACAATAGTAGCAATTTTAAAAATAAAAAGAGAATTTATAATAAAAAAATTAGCTGTCATTAAAATAAACTTATGAAAAACATATCAAAATTGAAAACTAATTATATTATAATTTTTATTAAAAAAACTTAATTTATAGAACTTTAGCTCACTTTAGCTCACTTTAGTTCACTTTAGGCACTAATAATAAAGTTCATCAAAGAAAAACTTAACATGGAACTCATAAATCAGAAAACAAAAAAAATAATGGAGGAATGTAAGATCAGGGCTAAAGATGCCGGATTGAACTTTCCATCCGACACCCTCGAATATATTGTGACCAACAGAGACCTCATCAACCTTTCTCCTAAAGTGATGATACCAACGCTTTACAATTATTGGGTCAACGATGTTGAAGTACTGAAGGAAGAAGGCCGTTACAAACTTTACCCGTCCAACCCCTACGAAACAGTTATTAATTCGCGCCCTCCTATTTCTTTCTATAACGATAACAACCCCGACTGGCTCAACATCATGATTTTTTACCATGTGCTGGCCCATATCGACTTTTTTCAAAACAACATACTTTTTCAAAATACATGGAGCGATGATTTTGTGGGCACTGCCCTTGCCGATAAGCGGCTTATTGAATCATTACGCTCTAAATATGGCCGGTGGGTTGACTACGTGATAGAATTCGGGCGCAGCATCGACAATATCGTTAATTATTTCGGCACCCTGCCTAAAAACAAACTTAAGCAAGAACAAGAACCCGGCGATAAGCTTGACTTTTTTATCAATATTTTTCTTCAGGAAATTGTCAAAGCCTCACCTGTTGAAGTACTTAAATACGTTGAAGCCTATAACATCATTGCACAGAAGAACAAGGACCTGGCTGAATCTATTTTCTTTTCCGAGGTCAAAACCATTTATCCTGAATTCGAAAGCAAATACGAAAACCACGAAAAAGCAAGCAATGCCAATGAAGACATTCTCGAATTTATTATTGAAAATTCACCTTTCCTTAAAAAGAAATCCAACGAATGGATGAAATCTATTCTTATCATCATTCGCAATACAGCCTTGTATTTTGGCCCTCAGATGCGCACTAAAATCCTCAATGAAGGCTGGGCAAGCTATTGGCACGACAAACTGTTTATTTCCGACAAAAGAATAAAAGGCTTTGAAACATCCTATGCCAAAATAAATGCAGGTGTCACTTCTATAAGCCGGGTCGGTTTAAATCCTTACGCCATTGGACTCAGACTTTATAGCTATATTGAAGAGCTTGCTGACAAAGGAAAATTCAATTTTAATTTTCAAAAAATAGAAGACAGAGATGTTCGTGATAACTTCGACAACAAAGAATCGAAGGGCAATGAGACTATTTTTAACATCAGAAAGATATTCTCTGATTTTAACTTAATAAACACCTTCGTTGATCAGGATTTTGTTGACAAGCACGACTTGTTTGTCGTCGGCAAAAGACTCGATCCCAACCGAGGCGTTTATCAATATTATGTCAAAAGCCGTAGAGCTGAAGATTATAAAAAAATGCTCGTTGATTCACTTTACCACCCTCCTTTTATAAAAATTGATGTGGAAAAAACAGATGAAGACAATTTGTATCTCACACATATTTTTGAAGGGAAACAACTCTACAAACCTTACATCAATGATACGTTGATGGCTATAGAATTTTTGTGGGGTGGACAAGTACAGCTCGAAACAACAGATATAAGGATAGAGCCAAACACAAAGCATTTCCTTTATGATAAAGTGCTTTACACCATAAGAAACAGAAAAGTAAACAAAAGTAAATTTTTGTAAAATGGGTAAAAAAGAAAAAACAACCCCACCCGAAAGTTATATTGACTATGAAGAAAAGGGGAAAAAACTTGACGACACACTGAAAAATCTTGCTCAGGAGTTGAAGCATTTTGACCTCATGGACAATCTTACTTTTAATGAATTCCTGTATGTCGCTTCCACTCAGACCGAACTCATCTTCAGGGATATTTTCAAGTATTTTCACGACATGATAGAGCATTATGTACCCGAAGGTGTTGACGATTTTGAAATCACCGATGACTCGGTTGGTTTTATAAAATACGATTTCAGCAAACTTTTTACTGAAGATTGCGACGACCCTTTTTTTGCCGACAGACTATTTGCCAACCGCTTTATGAATCTTGTAGAAGCGTTGAGTAAGGGCACACAAAACAATCACATAATACTGTTTGAAGGACCTCCCGGCAGTGGCAAAAGCACCTTTCTTAACAATCTGCTTTTTAAACTCGAAAATTATTCCAAAACTCCCGAAGGTGTGATGTACAAATCGCATTGGAAACTCGACGTAAAAGCCATTAAAGGGAGTTCTAAATTAGAAAAAATTGTAAACGATTTAAAACAAAACGATTCTTCAAACAATCAGGCATCATCCGATTTAAATCAAAACCACATTGAAATTTCATGTCCCAGCAATGACAATCCAATACTTCAAATTCCTAAAAAATATCGCAGAAAGTTTATTGAAGATCTGATTCCAAATGGCAAACTAAAAAATGAAATTTTTAACGCCAAAGAATACAAATGGATTTTCAAGGAAAACCCTTGCAGTATTTGCAGTTCTATATTTGAAGTGCTGATGGACAAGTTAGGCAATCCCATTGAAGTATTTAACATGCTCTATGCAAAAAAAATACGATTCAACAGACAGTATGGAAAAGGCATCACTGTTTTTAATCCCGGCGACGAATACATTAAAAAACCTATCACCGACATTACCCTGCAAAGCTTCATCAATAGCCTCTTTCAAAATGATGAAGTGCGTTATGTCTTTTCAAACATGGCGTACACCAACAATGGAGTGTATGCGTTGATGGATATCAAAGACAACAATATTCAAAGGCTTATAGATCTGCACGGCATCATAAGCGATGGCACGCACAAAGTAGAATTTGTCGAAGAACGTGTAAAATCATTATTTGTAGGCCTTGTCAACCCTGAAGATAAAAAACATTACGAAAATGTAAAGTCTTTTCAAGACCGTATCATGCACGTCAACATCCCATATATACTCGATTATAATGCGGAAGTTATGGTGTACAAACAAAAATTCGGACTTGAAATAGAAAATCGCTTCCTTCCGGGAGTGCTTCAGAATTTTGCAAAGATCATTATCGCTTCACGCATGGAGACCGAATCTTATGTTATAAAGCGATGGATTACCGATAATAAAAAATACAGCAAATACATAGATAAAAACCTTCTCCTGCTGAAAATGGAACTTTACAAAGGTGATGTTCCCGAATGGCTGACCGAAGATGATATTAAAAAATTTACCAAAGCCGTTCGCAAAGACCTCATCTCAGAATCTGAAACTGAAGGTAAAAAAGGCATTTCAGGCAGACAATCATTATCTATTTTCAACAACCTCCTCACAAAATACGCAGACGAAAATGTATTGATTACGATGGACAATGTAAAATCTTACTTCATTGATAATGAGACACTCAGACCATATTTCCCTGATGGTTTTATCAGTTCTTTGGAAGCATTGTACGATTATAATATTTTACATCAAATCAAAGAATCATTATACTTTTTCAGCGAAAAACAAATTCAAAAACACATTCTCGATTACCTGTTTGCTATTAATTTCGACATTGGCAATACAGAGAAAAATGACAATACAGGCACAGTCATAGAAATTGATGAAGCATTTTTTACCAATTTTGAAACGACAATATTGGGGGCTGATTCAGATGACAAAACCCGCAAAGAATTCAGAAAAACTGTTCAGAAAGAATATATCACTTTCACATTGGCTAAGGAAATTAAGCTTGATGGTAAATCAATAACTTCAACCAAACAATTCCAGAATCTTTATGAAAGATACACGCGCAATATTAAAGAAAATGCCCTGACACCTTATATCGACAGCGACAATTTCAGAAGAGCAGTTATTGATTATGGCAAAGTGGCTTATAAAAACTGCACAGGCAAACTCAAGGGAGATGTTGCAAGGCTTATTACACGCCTTAAAACGAAGTTTCATTATACAGAAAAAGGAGCCATACAGGTAACTATTTATGCCCTTGATAAAAAGTTATACGAAAAATTTGATTAATAAGAATATACTTTAACACTATACCACATAGACACATAGTTCGCATAGAAAAGATAAAAAACTACGCAAAGTTTAAAATCTGAAATAAACTACTTTATTTTCCAGGTACTCCAAGTACCTTGAGCATCATTGCTCACATTTACTTTAGGGTCTTGTACTTTACTATTAATTTTCAAACTTTCAATAGATACATTTTCCTTTAAGTATTTTTCAATTTCTCCATATGTAATTTCTCCTTTGCTTTCCTGAAGTTTCTTAAGCAAAAAATAGGTAAAAATGCCATGTTGTTTGTCTTTATATGGTAGTGCCGATTGGTCTTCACTGGTTGCAGTAAAAACAACCACATTTCCTGAAATATTATCAAATTTAGGTTTAATTTTAACACTTCGTGCAGCAATTAATCCCTGATCTCTGCCACCTCCTGTAAAACAGGCATCCAAAAATATTGTAATACGTTTCGCTTTAGTTTCTGAAAATTTATTATAAATATCTGTTAACTTAATAGCTGACTGTAAGTTCGATGCACTTACATCAACAGGAATTAGATAAGGAATTTTTGTGTTTTCATCAGGGAACCCATGACCGGCATAATAAAATATTAATTCTCCATTCTCTCCCAATCGCGATAAAATCTGAGATACCAATTCAATTTTTTGCGACATTTCGCCTGCCGTCGCATTGGTAAGAAAAAAGCAATTCTTTTCTTCAACACCAAAAGTATTAATGGCATAATCTCTGAAAGTTTTTGCATCATTAATCGCAAAAGCAACATTTACCTCTGAACTTAATCCTGATTGACGACCTGAATAATCTTCATTCCCAATTATCAAAGCATAACGATTAGGATATTTAATAGCATTTTGAGGGATATTTTTATCAACATCAGCTGTGAGTGAAGCCACCTGAATATTAACCACATTATCTTTTGCATTACTTGCTATGGTAATAGCGTTACCTGATGTCTTGGCATCAATTGTAGCAATTACCTGTTTATTCTGACTGAATTTGCCTAATTTTTCAGTTATTTTTATATTTATTGGAATTGTTTTTTCGGTATACAATTTATTGGCAATAAACTCAAAAACCAATTCTTTGGTCGCTCCTGCCTGCATAGTGCCAATAACAAAATCCTTTTCACCATTTGCAAAAACATTTGAGCCAGGATAGGAAAAACTCACACTTACATCTTCGGCAGTTCCCTGACCTACGTTTTGAATTAAAACTTTTAGCTGAATTGGCAATCCAAGTTTTATAGAGCCGTTGTCTGTCAAAAATGAATTATCTACTACTTTTACATCGGGTTTAATAAATTCTTTTGTTTCGATATTAAGTTCAATAGGGTCTGGCGGAAAGCCCATCTGCTCTTCAAATGAAATTTTAACATTAGATGTCCCACTTTTCAAATCCATCGTACCACTTATCGGAATGCTGACAGTTTGAGTTGCATTGGGTGCTATAGTTCCCAATGTTATTGAATTGCTGAAAGCAAGTCCTGTAATAGCTGAATTGTTTTGAACCAATACTTTCAGATTTCGTGCTGAGCCTTTGCCCTTATTTAATATCGAAAATTTAATATTACATTCTTCGTTTCCATCAATTCTGTTATTATTATTTTTATCTGTAAAGCTGATATCAGAAACGGAAAGAATAGGAGGAATCTGTGGCTCATTGTATTTTATAATTCTTGAGGTTGATGTGGTAGTGCCATTTTCATTTTCTACAACAATAGTTATTTGGTTTGTGCCAGCATTTAATGTAATATTTTTCTCAAAAGTGCCTTGCCCGTTCGACAAAGGAAAATAAGTTTCAGTTGATAAAGTTGTATTTCCTGATTTAATTTTAATACTTTTTATTTGCTTTTCAGATTTTATTGTTGCTTTTATTTGATATTGCAAGTCTGATGTTTCAAAATATGAATCTGATGGGTTTATCCACGAAATAGATGATAGATTTAATGCTGTTTTTTCTATATAAGAAATTTTGATATATTCAATTCTGATAATAGAATTTTTAGTACCACAAAAATTAATTTCATTGCCATAAAATGATTCAAAAGGACAGGAATGCACAAATCCATCATTAATAAAAAAGTAATATTGATTATCAATTTTACGTATTGTCATCTTATTATAATCATTTTTATTTATCAAATCAGATTTTGTCCAATCTTTTAATGCATTCCATGTGCCATTGTAATATTTGCTTAACCTAAAACTTCCATTACCCGAAAATACAAATTGAAAGCCAGCCCAATTAGATGATTTCACCCCCCACCATATACCATTTCCACCATTTTCTTCACCTGAAATAAATGCCATAGATAATTCTATTTCAAAATTCTTATTTTGATCAATTGTAAAAATATTATTAGTGTTGTAGTTTGAAGCTGTAGCGCCATCAGAGGTTGATATTAACTCATAATATCCATTGCTGATTTGATATACATTACTATTAATAGTTCCAATACGCCATCCACTATTATTAGTTGAAAAATCATCATAAAAAATTTTTTCCTTTATTTTAAAGTCATTATATTTAGATTGAGTATAAACATTAATAACTATAAAAACTAAAATTATTTCAATAAATATTATTTTTCTCATAACAAAATATTTTTTCTATAACAAATATACATTAAATCATTTCATTAAGGTATCCCCAAAAAATTAATGCTTAATTATTTTCCCGTCGCCTTTATCAATCAACAGGACATTGGTAGGATTTCCATAATAATTTATATCCCCTACATACTCAAGCGTTGCTGATAAATAATCTGAAGCTTTAACATGACATTGGCCGGTGCCTACATGCCGGATATCAGTATATTGTGTGTCGAAGTTCTGCATAAAAATAAAGCCATTACCGGCATTATATACTGAGCTGAATTTTGAATAACCATTGATATAAATATTGGCAGGCCCATTGTGCAATTTTACTTTGGTTTCATTGGTTTTGAGCTCCAGATAAACATCTCCTGAAGCTTCATTGATATTAATTTCAAAATAGTCTCTTTCAATAAAACCAACAGATTTAACAACACCGGAACCCTGACAATCAATATTTTTCAATGTGTTTGTTTTGATTGTAATTCCAATCTCAATTTTAAAACTTCTTAACCAATTGCATTTGTTTTCGTTAGATATGTACAAAACACTGTCTTTTACATCGGTTACAATAAAATTGGCCAGATTTTCAGGTACATTCAGCAGCAATTCATTGACAGTATCCTGAATAATTGTAAGGTTGACATTGTCCTTCAATTCAACTTTATTGAAAGCTTCTATATTTCTGAGTTGCTCAATTTGTTTCCCATTACTTTTTAAACATTTGCATTCATCGGGCTTTGAACAGGCGCCTAAAGAAAATATAAAAAAAATAAAATATAATATTCTAAGTATTAAAGGAGTGACTTTTCTCATTAAAAAAAATCAATTTTCTATAAAAAGTAACCTAAAAAAAATATCTGCGTAAAATTAATAAAAAGACTGAAATACATTTTGTTAATAGGCAAGTCTTTCATAATTTTGCATTAATATTTTATGAGCAACTTTAAAGCTTGAATGACGTCTTAAAAAGCACACTTCTGCAAAAGATATTGCAATAAAGAAAAAAATTAGATGAAGATTATTTCAAAACTCCTTATACTCTTCTTAACAATAATCTTTTTATCATTCAGCAGTTTTGCTCAGAAAGGTAAAAATGGCAATAAAACTATCAGTGCATCAAATACCATCGTTAACGAATACACAGCTTTAACTCAGGATGCCAATGCCGGTGCAACAATGCTTTATGTCAGCAGCAGCGGATTAAACAGCAACAGTCGTTTTCCTGCTATTTTAGCCGCTGGAGACCTGCTCATGATTATACAGATGCAGGGAGCTTCTACTGCTTCTTACGAATCGGGAGGTTTTGGTTACCCATTAGATGCCACATGGGGCGCTGTCAGTAATTACAACAATTGTGGAATTTACGAATTTGTGCAGGTTAAAAATGTTCCCAACTTAACTTCTATAGAAATTGACTGTGGCTTAAGATTCAGTTATACTGCGGCCGGAAAAACTCAAGTAATAAGAGTGCCCAGATATTTAACATTGTTGATAAATGCCGGTGGTGTTACCACATGCGATGCATGGGATGGTACAAAGGGTGGTGTAGTAGTAGTTGAAGTATCCGGCAACTCCATTATACATTCAGGTGGTTCATTTTATACAACAGGAAAAGGTTTCAGAGCAGGTGCTTTAGACAATGATTTTTTCTGGGGTGGCGGAGCATGGGCAGCTCTCAGTTCTACTGAAGGAGCTGAAAAAGGGGAAGGTATTTTGGGCAATCAGAACGATTATGCTGCAATTGGTGGTAAGTATTGCAGGGGAGCTGCAGCCAATGCAGGCGGTGGAGGAAACACCCACAACTCAGGTGGTGGTGGTGGTGCCAATGGAGGCAATCCTACAGCATGGACAGGCAAAGGAAATCCCGACATCAGCAATGGGGCTTGGGTTAATATATGGAATTTAGAAGAACCTAATTTTGCAACATTTACTTCGTCGGGAGGTGGCAGAGGCGGTTATTCTTTCAGCAACAGTAATCAGAATGCAGCCACAGCAGGACCCGGAACATCAAGCTGGGGTGGAGATCAAAGACGTAATAACGGAGGTTATGGTGGCCGCCCACTGGATTATTCTACTGGCAAAATTTTTATGGGAGGTGGCGGTGGTTCCGGTGAACAAAATGATGGTTATGGCGGTGGCGGTGGCAATGGCGGTGGCATTGTCTATTTCCTTTCTTATGGCGATATAACCGGTGACGGGCAAATAGTTGCCAACGGTGACCCCGGTATCAATTCATCATCCCCCTGGGGCATAATTGGATACGATTCTGATGGTGCAGGTGGTGGTGGTGGCGCCGGTGCTGTAATCATAAATTCATTTGGTGCCTGCAGTGGCATCACCATAAGAGCAAACGGTGGTAATGGAGGCAATCAGGCTATTCAGTCAACCAATAAAGTACAGGCTCAGGGACCCGGTGGTGGTGGCGGAGGCGGCTACATAGCTGTTGCAAGCGGAAGTCCGGTAAGAGAGGCTTTACCCGGATTAAACGGCACAACAAATTCAACAAGCTTGACAGAATTTTTACCCAATGGAGCAACTAAAGGTGGTGCTGGTACTAATAATGCAAGTATAACCAATTACCAAATTATTGCTGAAAATGATACCATATGTGAAGGTTATACTGCTACTCTTACTGCTTCACTTACAGGAACAGTACCCCCCAATACAACTATTACCTGGTATGATGACATAATAGCAGGCAATGTTCTGGGAACCGGAAACACATTCACTACTCCTGTGTTAAACCAAACCACTACATTTTTTGTCGGTACTTGCCCCGGACATTATAGAAACCCCGTCACTGTGGTGGTCATTAATAATAGCTTTTCTGCAGGAAATAACGTATCTATATGCACCGGTGGTGGCACCACATTAAATGCTACTGGTGGTGACACTTACGTTTGGTCACCAACCTCAGGTCTCAGCGACCCTAACATTAACAACCCTGTTGCCAATCCAACAGTTACTACCACTTACACTGTAACTATAACCAATTATTTAGGGTGTACAGGTACTTCATCAGTTGTTGTCACAGTAGGGTCTTTAATTGCCAATGCCGGCAATGACACCACAATATGCGAGGGAAGCACACTACAGTTGAATGCCAGTGGAGGCACCAATTATCTGTGGTCGGCAAACAATACTTTAAGTGCTTTAAATATATATAATCCTGTTGCTTCTCCAACTGTAACTACAACCTATTATCTGGCAGTAAGTGACAATGCCGGTTGTCAGGGTAGTGACACAATAATAGTTACTGTAAGTCCTTTACCACAAATCACTGCAGGCAACAATCAGAACATTTGTCAGGGTGGCAGTGTTAACTTAACTGCATCAGGAGGTGATTCTTATTCATGGTCTCCCAGCACCTATCTTGATTTTTCAAATATCAGCAATCCTGTTGCAAGTCCTTTACAAACGACAACATACACTGTTACAGGAACAGATGTTATTGGATGTAGCAATACAGCATCAGTTATTGTTTATATAACCAATTCAAACGCTGTTGCGTCCAATGACACTACAATATGTAACGGTTCATCAGCACAGCTTTTTGCAAGTGGTGGTGTATCCTATCTCTGGACTCCGGGGAGCTCTTTAAACGATTCCACTTTGGCTAACCCCATAACGTCAAATAGCACCACCACAACTTATTATTTGCAGGTTACTGACAGTGCAGGATGTATCGCTCTAGATACAGTTACTGTTAATGTCATACAATCTATAACACCAAGCTTCACAACTTCAGGAAACTGTGCCGGAGATTCTACACTGTTTACAAACACAAGCACCGACAGCTTGGGCAATATCAATGGCTGGTCGTGGACTTTTGGTGACGGAGGGACAGCCAACAACTCCCCTAACCCATCACATCTTTACGCCAACGGCAACACTTATAATGTGACCTTAATTGTTACCAATAGTGTAGGTTGCACAGACAGTGTAACTCAGAATGTTATTATTAACAGCAAACCTATAGTATCGTTTACTGCCAACTTGTCAAGCAGTTGTGTTCCGGCAACCATTACTTTTACCAATACGACTATCAATGCCGTAACCCATCAGTGGTTGTTTGGAAATGGCACCACAACAACTGTCCATAGTCCTGTTGTCACTTATAATACACCGGGCACTTACAGTGTCATTCTGACCTCTACTTCACCCGATCATTGTTCCAGTTACTACCAACAGACTTTCCATCTTTATCCCGGGCCGGTAGCAGCCTATACGGCCACACCTTCTGTAACCGTAACAGGTAACAACATTGGATTTTCAAACTTTTCAACCAATTCAACAAATTACTTCTGGGATTTTGCTGATGGGCTCAGCAGTAGCGAGCAAAATCCTTCGCACAGCTATCAGACACCGGGTACTTATATTGTATGGCTTTATGCCCAGAATAATTATAATTGTGTTGATTCAGTCAGTCATGAAATTATTGTGGAACAAAGTGTCACTTTCTTTATGCCTAACGCTTTCACACCAAATCAGGACGGCAAAAATGAGTTTTTCGGGCCCAAAGGATTAGGTATCAACAATGAATTTTTCCAGTTTTATATATACGATCGTTGGGGCAAGCTGCAATTTGAAAGCAAAGATATTAACTATCTGTGGGATGGCACTTCAATGGAAACAGGAACAATGTGTCCGCAAGGTGTTTATACCTGGGTGGTCTTATATCAGAATCATGGAGGCACCAAGCACACTTACAGGTTTACCGGTATAGTGGCTTTATTATAAATCAATTTTTAGCAATAAGCATTCTTTGTTTTTATGAGTATCTTTGTTCAAATTTATTAATTGAATGAATTAAAATATTTTGTATTTGAAATAACTTGCTTGTTTCTTTATCCAAATCTAACTGTCCCGAACAGTAATAATACGGGGGCGCAACCGAAAAGCCAGACGAGTAGGGTAATTTAATAAAATGAACACCATGAGTAAAAAAATTTACATTTTAATGTTACTTTTTTTAGTGACATTGGCTTTTTCATGCAAAAAAGATGAAGCAACAAGCACAAAGGAAACCGGATCGGCAAGTGTATCGGGCACTCTTAAAGCCAATCTGGACATCACAAACGACACCACTTTAAATGGCACACCTCAAATTCAATACGAAAATGTTCCTCAGGGAACTTTTATTTCATTTATTATTGACAGTAAAGACCTTGAAGACCATCCTGACACGACCTACAATTATGCAAAATTACAATACAATACAACAGTAGGTGCTAACGGTGCATTCTCTGTTTCGCTTCCAGCAAATGCCAATGCAATAAATGCAGAAGTCAGATTTGGAGATTTTTCATACAATGTTGTTGTAGGATTCCAGGGCTCAACAGCTATAACAGACAATCAAATCTTCACAAAAGGGATTGACAATATCACTATTTATAATAAAGCTGTTATTATAAAAGAATACACTTATTAATTAATATTTTAATTTTCATAAAATGAGCTTAAGAAAAACAATATATATTATTATTGGATTATTTGTTATTCAGATATCTGATAGTTACTCACAATCTTCTATGAAAAGCAACAGTCCTGCAGGATACGGTCAGGGAACATTAACTGACGATAAAGGTTTTGAGATTTTGCCTGAAGCAGGAGATTTTGCGCTTGGTTTTAATGCCATTCCTGCCCTTTGTTTTATAGGAAATACTTTTAATGCAAATATTAATAATGTTTTCATCGGACAAAATAAGTTTGCAAGCAATTTAGGTCAGAATGTTATTTTCGGCAAATACATGCTTTCTGACAAGAATGCCATCAGAGCACATTTCAGATTTGGTGTCCAGAAAGAATCTCTAAAAAACAATGTAACAGACGACGCTCAGACAAGTCCCGATTCTTTAGTTACCGATAAGGCATTTATAAACAATTCGTGCAGCACATTTGGAGTAGGATATGAATTACGCAAAGGGAAAGGCAGGGTTCAGGGTATCTATGGCGGAGATGTTTTTTTTCAACAATTAGGAAATAAAGAAACTTATGAATATGCCAATGCTTTCAGTCTTTCAAACCAGGCTGCAACTTCAACTACAAATTTTATAACGGGTGCTTGTTCACCTCAGGCTGAGAGAATGACCAGCAAAAAAGGAGGTACCAATTACGGACTTGGGCTAAGACCTTTTGTCGGTATTGAATATTTCTTTACTTCAAAAATTTCTTTTGGCAGTGAGTTCGGCTGGAATATTCTTTATTCAAAGACCACTGAAACTGAAACGGTTTTAGAATATTACGACACATCTTCAGATAAAACACTGAGTAAAAGAAAAATTAATCCAGATAAAAATGAGTGGAATATCGACACCGATAATTTTAATGGTGCATTGTTTTTAATGTTTTATTTCTAAACAATTGTAATACTTTTGCTTAAGCACAAACAAAAAACGCAGATTCGAAAAAAACGAATCTGCGTTTTTCTTTTTTTGCACATTCTAATTCTTTACAAACTTCTTAATCCAAAGGCCTTCTTCACTTTCAATTTTGATGATGTACATTCCTTTATTTAAATCGTGAACATCAATATCTTTCTTTAAAGCATTAAAAGATTCTTTCATTAAAAGCTGCCCTTGTAAGTTTAAAATTGAAATTGTTTGTTCGGACAACTTGTTAGAAAAACCGGATACCAATTCTACACTTAGCTTGTTGTTGGCTGGGTTAGGATAAACACTGTATTGTTTCTGCACAGCACCCATATCATCAACAAATGCAGGACCGGTAACAGAAATATTATCAATGTACAGGTTCCATCCTGTCATGTCGCTGTAGGCATTAAAACCTATATAATAATTACCGCTTCCCAAATCATCCACATTGAAAGATGCAGAAGCCAATGTAAAAGTTGTGTCTGTAATGTTGCTCAAATTTACTAAGGGTTGAGTAATTGTTGCCATTGAAGAAGGAGCCTGTGCAATATGTACTTTTAATTTTTCAGGATATGTTGCAGATTGCGCTTTATAATAAAAGTTTAAAACATATTGATTTCCTGCTAATAACTCAATGCACTTGGTAAATAACCAGTCATTGGCAGGTTCATTAGGATTGAAGGTGTATATAGCGCAATCGGTATTATTTACACCACCTGCATCATATAAAGACCAAGTAAAATAGTCTTGGTTTTGGTCTTCAACCAGTAACTGTGCATTTACAGTCGGGTTATCAAAATCAACATTATAAGGCATTGAGGTAGGATAATAATTCTCTACTTCATAAGTAGTAGAGTCGTTTAGTTTGTTCATATCACTACTAAGCAAAGTAAAAACTTTCAATTCGTGCATAGCAATATTTGAAAGGTCACAAACATTAACGAAAGTATATGTTTCTTCCTGTTGTGAATCTAATGAGAAAGGTAAAGTTTCAATAAAGGTATTGCCATTAACTGTATAGGCAATATCGGCATTAGCAACAGTTTGAGTACCGAAATTCTTAACAACAACAGTTACAAACTCCTGGTCAGAAAGACCGCAAGAAGACACAGGGCTTAAAACACCTGTAACACCCACGTCAGCATAATCGCAATGACCCATATAGGGGATTTCTTCGAAAAGCGTTGTGAAGCTAGTATCGTAAGCTACAGAGACATTATTATAAAACACTTCATAATAAGCCGGAGATAACATGCCATCGCCATAATCATCAGTAATTGTAAAACCATAGCACAGGTTGGTATCAGCACAAATATCTGTAGAATAAAATGTTACAGCATCCATTGCATACGAAGAGCCATATACGTCATAAGTATAATTATTATAGACTTCCCAATAAGTTTCACCCGGATAATCATCAGTCAATATGTCAACCGTAATAAGACCATTTCCTGTAATAATATTATAATAACCAACATCATTTGCAGGGTTTCCATCAATAGAATAAGAAGTACTGAACTTCATTTTGTAAACAAGGGGTTGTGAAAAATTGAATGTGCCGTTGAAAGTTACATCTACAAACTCAAAACTGTTCAATGTAGCAGGAAGGTAAGCAACATAATTAGTATTATTTAGATTCAAATTCAAAGAAACATTGCTCGCACTGTTTAAGCCATAATTTCTCACACGGACTGTGATGCTTTCACTAGAGCTTAAAGAGCAACCTGAACTTAATATAGGAGAAAGGACATCTTCCACACCCACATCGTTTGTTGCAACTAGCGAAGATAATTCATAGCCGAATATTCTCTGACGTTGAATGATGCCTCCCAAAGTGGAAGTACCAGAAATTAAATTGGATTTAATAAATAAGCCGCCTACTATTGGGTCCATAAGGTCTGAAGCTACATCATCCAAACAATTATGTATAACACCTGTTTGTTTTCCTGTTGCAATCTTTATCATCACAATATCATTACCACTCCATCCTCCCTGATCCGCTACCCATAAATAAGGCCCTCCTGGTGTGGTATTGTCGAAAGCCGAACCATACATGCCATATAAGTTATGGTCTGTTGCGTTAATTGTGCTTAGAACCTGACCTGAAAAATTCACTTTGTATATATCAGTATCCCAATCTCCAACCCAAAAAGCGTTGCTCACATTATCATAAGCAATATGACGAACCGATACATAAGAAGGACAAACAATGGAATCGACAACCAGATAGTTAGTAAAATCCATTTTGTAGATTTTATTTGAAGCATTGGAACCATAAAAATAAGTACCATCAAATGCCATATCCCTTATACCTGTGATTGGAAACTTGTATTTCCCGAAAAGCGTTCCATTGATATTATAAGTATATATTGTATCAGTATTCCACTGTGAAACATAGTAATAATAACCATTTGTTTCAATACCGCTTCCAATTTCAATATTGTGTTGAAACTGAACGTTCCACATACTACTGATACTTTTATCAGCAACATTTAATTTTTTAGTATCATGTTCCTTTTTAAGTGAAAGTATTTCTTTTCTGCTTAATGGTTTATTATTTTTTAATTCTTTTTTAAATCCGGGGGCTTTTTCAACACCCTGATTGGGTTGTAATATTTTCTTTGACTGTGCATTAGCACCAATAAAAGCAACAGTGAGTATGATTAAAAATATTTTTTTCATCTTATATAATTTATTAATGCAAAAATTTGATTAGTTATTTGAACTTACAATTATTTTCTTGCTTAATCGGGCCTGTGGTGTATCAATAATAAGATAATAAAAACCATTAGCCAATGATAAAGAAAGAGCGATTTCACTCTGTGAGCTATTTTTATCCAAAGCGCTTTGATAAACAACTTTGCCTAATACATCAGTAATAGAAAAGCTACTGGCATCACTCAATTCAGAGAATTTCAAGCTGAATTGTCCGTTGTTAGGATTGGGAATAACTTCAACAATATTATCTGAAAGATTTTCAGATTCTATACCGGTATAATCTTTAGAAAGTTTAACATAATTTGCGGTGAACCCTGGTTTTGTTGTAGAAGCATTGGATGTAAAGCAAACCAGCATTTTGCCTGAATTAGCAGTAACTGCAGCAGGCACTGTACTACCACTATATGTTGCCAATAATGGTGAAGAGGTTGTTTCTCCATTATAAATTTTCACCAAATCAACGCCTGCTTCTGTATTAAAAGCAGTAAAAGTGAGCTTCACTGAGCTGGCGCCTGTAGGTTTTATAAGCCAGTTGCAATTGGAGCCATTCCTATAATAGGAGCTGCCACTGCCATCGGTAATTGTACCAGTATTGGCAGTAAGGGTCGTTGTACCTGAACAAAAAGCAATTTGTGATGTATATTTAGCAGACCATCCTGCTTTGGTTGTTGAGGCATTTGAAGTGAACCTGACCAGCATTTTACCACTGTTTGCAGTTACAGAAGCAGGAATTGAAGTTCCACTGTATGTAGCCAGCAAAGGATCATTAACAGTAGTACCATCATAAATATATATTTTATCATTGCCACTTTCGGTTTGGAATGAGGTAAAAGTAAGTTTTACTGAAGATGCACCTGTTGGTGTTATCGACCAGTAGCAATCGGAATTATTGCTGTAGTTATTGCTTCCGCTGCCATCACTAAAAGTACCTGTTGAAGCAGTAAGGGTAGTTGTGCCACTGCAATAAGAAGTAATAGTATTTCCAACATAGTTGGCGCTCCAGCCTGCTTTTACAGTAGAACCATCGGAAGTAAAATGAATAAGCATTTTGCCTGAAGATGCTACCAATTGTGCAGGCAAAGTAGTACCGCTATAAGTACCCAACAATGGAGAAGAGGTTGTTTCACCATTATATACTTTTACAAAATCGTAATTTGACTCTGTGTTAAAAGCCGTAAATGTTAAAGTTACAGAGCCACCATTGGTAGGTTTGATAAGCCATTTACAGTCAAGGCTGTTGGCATAATCGTTTGAGCCGCTGCCATCGGTAATAGTACCTGTATTGGCAGTAAGTGTTTGCTGACCCGAGCAAGCACATGCTGTTGTAGAAGGTTTTATACCTATAACTGCTCCTACTGATGAATTAAATGCATAAGATGAGGGGTTCAGTGCAGTAAGGTAAAAATAGCCATCACAACTGCCATTCCAGCCCCAGTTGATATGGAAATAATCAGTATTCTGGTAGCCATCACATACAAAACCATGACCTGCTTTTGCATTATTATCATAACCATTGATAAGGACCACACGTTGTGCATCAAGTTCTCCCTTGATCAGAGTAACCCAAGCCGACTCTGAATAAGATGTTTTGTTTACATATTGTGTTGTAGATGCATATTTAAAAGTGTTTACCAGTGCTTTTCTTACATCAGCAGTATAAGCAGATGAGCCATTTGGACCGTAATCCATATTAATTGAAACACCTGCATGATACAAAAGTGTTGCTGCTGCCTGATTGTCAGCAAGTAATTTATTTGGCATGGCAGCCCAGTTATAGGTAGTAGCTGCAAAGTTGGCTGATAAAGTGCCATAAGTTGGGGAAGTGTATGTTTTAGTTCCAACGCCTTGTGCCGGAAAATTATAATATTTTAAAACCTGAGAAAAAGCTGTAGCCACACATCCTGTGGGCACTCTGCCACATCTTGTAGTGCCTAATGAAGCATCTGCAGGGCACATGGCATTGTAATAACATCCCTGCGACCATGTAGTTGTAGTTAAAGGTGCAACTGCCAACACTTCCTGAGTCGATTTCTGAAAATTGGGGTTTTCATATTTAACCCAGTCTGAATTTACTTCATAATCTTGCACATTTCCCAAATCATTTACAACTTCATATATCTGATTTTTGTATTGATCTACTAACCATTCTACACAACAAGGCAAATCGTTAACGTCGAAAACACCTTCAGATGCATAACCCAAAACAGGTTTTATTCTTTCATCTGCCGACACCAGGACAAAACCGCCGGCACTCATGTTAAACGCATAAAAAACAGGCACTTCTCTTGTAGAAACAGTGGTTTCATTTGTTACCTGCACTTCGTTTAATGACTTCACTTCTGATGAGAAGCTCTCTTTATAAATGTTTTTTGCGACAGTTTTAGCCCTTTCTTTAGATACAAATTGGGCTGATGTGTTAGTTGTTAAAGTAAAGACCAATATCAAAGAAATAATTGATACCTGTAAACACTTTAAATAATTTCGTAAAATGCTGATTTTCATATTTTTAAATTTAAGATTAAAACTCGAAACAGAGTGCATGTTGTTAAAAAATTAAGATTGCAAATTTATGTATTTATTTGCAATATATTTAATTGTTTTTTAATGTATAATGATTTGCAATTTGGACATTGTTTAGTCAGTAGGATTATCCTTTATTTCCGACATAAATTCAGCATAATAAATCTTCAACCTTTTCTTAAGTTGAATAAACCGAAAAATCCCTATTACAAGAAACAGCAAGCTGAAAAATATTGACAGATAGCCCAGCCAGTAAATATTATTAAAACCCTGAATTTGCAAAAAGGCAATACCTCCTAAAAACAAGTAAAGCGAGGTGCGGATATACGATAAAAGTGTTCTTTCATTAGCCAGCTTTGTGCGCTCTAATGAAAGGTAATCTCTCAGAATAATTTCTTCTTTGTTGTGAAACTGTTGTGAAAAATCTATTATTTTATTAATCATAAAATCTATTCATTCATTTTTAATTTTTTCGAACTATAAGTACTTTAATGATTATAACTTAATAAATTTATGCATTTCAATATTTTCAGGGAAAATCAATTGAAAAGTGTAAATGCCACTTTTTAAGTCTTTGATATCAACGGTATTATTTATCTTATAAATATTCAAAGACTTAACAAGACAACCTTTTATATCAAAAATATGAAGCAGGCATTCGGGGTTTAATTTGTCAATATCAATATAGAGTTCATTTTTAGCAGGGTTGGGATAAATGTTTATGCTTTCAGTAAAAAAATGGTTTTCAACGGATGCGACTGTTGCATTATAATTAAGACTCCATCCTGATTTGGGATTATTTAACGATTTAAACCACAGAAGTAATTTTGAGACATTATATGTTTTGGAAGCAGGCAACTGACTACCTGTATAAGTATCAAGAAGGTTATAGGGAGAGGAAGATACATCAAAAACATCCAGAACATCTTCATTTGCCTGCACATCAAACTCAGTAAAAGTTAAAGTAATACTGCTTGCACCGGCAGGTTCGATGCGCCATCTGCAGTTAGTGTTTTCATTGTAGTTGTACAAACCACTGCCATCACTTATAAAGCCAGAAGCATCATTGAGGAAACTAACACCACTGCAATATACTGGTTTAGTGGTTGTGTAAGAAGCTGCCCAACCTTGTTTCTGAACAGAGCCGTTTGTAGTGAAAGTAATCAGCATTTTTTTAGCTGTAGAAGTTATAGTTGATGGCATATTAGAACCGGAAAAAACACCTAAAACAGGTGAAGAAGAATTATCGCCATCATAAACTGTAACAATATCACTGGCACTTTCAGTATCAAATTTTTCAAAGTTCAATTTAATATTTATCACATTCACTGTAGGGTCAATCAGCCATGAGCAACTTGCATTATTAGGATAAAGATCAATGCCACTCCCGTCATCAAATGTTCCTGATGTTTGAGTCAAGGTTTTGCTTCCATTACAATAAGAAGGATAATTCTGCCCGGGAATAATATTAAATATGGCTTGATGCCAGTTATTGAAATTTCCACCGGGAGATGCCAAATTATTTATATAGAAATAGCCATTCCCATAACCACCCCAACCCCAATTAATATGAAAATGAGTGCCTAAAGCATCGTCGTAATAGCCATCAAAGTCAAAAGCATGACCGGACTCATCACTGTATCCTGAGTAATAAAGAGGCATGAGATTATCCAGATTGCTTTTCAACATGTTTATCCATTGAGATTCTGAATAGTCTTGTTTTTCTTTAATATTCACAGCGTTGCTGTATCCAAAATAATTCACCAAAGCAGGTACCACATCATCAGAACTAGCGCCCGATCCATCAACAGAATAGCCCATATCAACAGACACACCGCAATGATAGAGCAATTCGGCAACAGCATTATTGTAAGAGTTCACACTGTTCACCATGGCAGTCCAGTTATAGTTTGTGTTTCCAAAATTAGCATATTGGGTGCCGTATGTCCAATCGTTATAACTGTAAGTGCCGTTTCCCTGAGGTGGATAGTTGTAATATTTCATTATCTGTCCCATGGCTGTTGCAACACATCCCGCATAAACATGTCCACCTGGTCCGGCAATATCTTCAGGACAATAAGCATTATAAAAATTATCCTGATTCCATATTGTCAATAGTAAAGGTTCAACCTGGGTATATTTTCCACTCTTTTCAATGGCTTTATTTTGCATATATGTCTCCCATATATTTGAAATTTCACTTTTATTGTAGGGATTGACAGCAGTATAAGTTATTTGTTTTACATAATTGTCGAGCCAAAAGGCCAATTCGGGAGACATATTATTTCTATTCAATGAATTATTAAAAGAAAACCCCAGAATCGGATACACATTATCATCTCCTGCAACTATTATAAAACCGGTTTCAGCTATATCAAATATATAAAAAGCAGCTTTAGAGCTGTTTGTCATCTTTACTTCATAATCATAAGTCACATCAACAGTGAAATTCTTTAAATCGGGGTCTTTTGCCACTTGTTTTAATATAAAATTAACAGCAACTTTTTGGGCCACATCTACAGAAATCTGAGCGGCTTTTAAAAAAATACCGATGCACAAAAATGCCATTATGATAAAGATGCGTCTAATCATAAAAAATATTATAATGTAAGAATAAAAGAGATTTTAGTGTTGAATAACTATTCTGTTATTAACAACACTCTTCTCAGTAACTATATTCAAAAAGTATATTCCCTCAGCTAAGTTTTTAACAGGTATTAAAACCACATTATTTCCTTCGTTTAGGGATTTATCAGCTTCATATACTTTTTGTCCTGTACCTGAAAAAAGTTTTATTTTCGTTTGGCTGACACTGATATTTTCAATGTCAAGCGAAATAAAATCATTGGCAGGGTTTGGATAAATATTCAGGTTTTTAATATCAGTCGCATTATCAATTCCCGAAACAGTAGCTGTATATTCTGCTTTCCAACCCGAACCGGGGGTCTGGCTGTTTGACTTGAACCAAACCATGAGTTTTGATGCGTTGTAGGTATATTCGGCAGGAATCGTTGTGCCCGTGTAAGAGTCAAGTAAAACAGTTCCTGTTGACAAATCAAATATTTCTAATTTGTCACTGCTGCTTGGCAAATTAAATTCAGAAAAGGAAAGCGTTATTGAAGTGGCACCCTGAGGTGTAATTCTCCATCTGCATGAAGTAACGGGGTTGTAGTCCCACGAGCCGCTTCCATCGCTAAAAGTATCTGTAATAGCAGTAAGGTTTGTCAGATTTGAACAATAGATAGGAAATATTGTTGTGTAAGAGGCATTAAAACCAGAGGCATTGGTAGTGCCATTGCTTGTAAAAACAATCAACATACTGTTGCTGCTGGAAGTAATGACAGCAGGAATTGATGAACCCGAAAAGGTACCTAGGACCGGAGCAGCAGTAGATGCACCATCATACACAGTAACAACATCATTACCACTTTCAGTATCAAATTTTTCAAAACTCAGTTTAATTTTGGCAACCATCATATCAGGATCAATAAGCCAACTGCAATTGATGTTGTTTTGATAATTGGCGTTTCCACTGCCATCTTCAAAAGTTCCTGCTGTTCCTGACAGTGTCCTTGAACCTGTGCAATAAGAAGGATAATTGGATGCCGGAAAAATACTTACAACAGCGCCCTGAAAATAATTAAAGTTATCTCCTGCCACATCAAGTGCATCGAGTAAGTAATACCCATCATAATAGCCACTCCATCCCCAGTTCATGTGAAAAGAGTTTGTTCCCTGATAGCCATCACAAACCCAGGCATGCCCTGCTCCTGATTGAGGAGAGCCTGAATATATCATAGGTCTTCCCAGATCAAGGTTACTAACCATCAGGGTGTTCCATGTTGAAGTCGTATAGGTATATTTACTTTTGTAAGAAATACTTGAGCTGTATTTGAAGTATGATTCAAGGGCATCTGCAGCAGTTGTTGTAGATGCAGATGAACCATCAGCACCATAGCCCATATTCACAGATACACCGCAATGATACATCAGTTCAGCCACAGATGCATTGCTTTGGTTCAACGAATAGGTCATATTATTCCAATTGTAGGTTGTGGCACCAAAATTAGCCGACTGGGTGCCATAGGATGAAGCATAATACGAATGCGAGCTATTACCCTGAGCGGGATAGTTATAATACTTCATTATCTGAGCCATAGATGTGGCCACACACCCTGTAACCACATGACCGGCAGTGCCATTGGCATCGGCAGGACACATTTCGTTGTAATACTGTCCCTGATCCCATGTAGTAAGTACAAGAGGAGCAACCTCTTTAATGTCGTTCTGCTTTAAAGGTATAATTGATTCACATTCTTTCCATGCTTCAATGATGCCATTATCAGCTTGTACATTATTCTCAGCAGCATAAACAATCTCATCTTCATAATGCTTCATCCACTCTTTTACAGAAGGAGATGTAATAGGATATGTGAATTTGTTTTTAAAAGAATAACCCAGGACAGGATTGACATTCTCAAAAGCAGAAACTATAATAAATCCGGCATTTTTAACATCAAAAATATAATAGGAGGCCTTTTCTGAGTTAAATTTTTCAGCATTTTGCAAACTAAAATCAGACAAAGCAAACACTGATTTACTTTCATTATTATCTGCAAGGCTCCACTTCGAAGAGTAAAAATTCTGAGCTACTTTCTGCGCTTTTTCGAGTGAAACAAATTGAGAAAAAACAGGAAAATACATAAAAAGCACAAAAATGATAATTGAAGATTGTAATAATTTTTTCATGATTATTCTTAATTTAATAAATAATTAACTTTTTGAAATATGTATGTTTTACAGAAGCGATTTTTACAATATATAAACCTGATTTCCAGCCATCAACATTTATATTGAGTGAAGATTCATTATTGCTGGTCAGGGTTTTTATCAGTCTTCCATCCAACGAAAAGAGCTGTATTGTATAATTTTGTTCTGTACAATCGGGGCATAGTATGTTTACATTATGACTTGCAGGATTGGGATAAAGTGTAAAATTGACATCATTGCTTGGTTCATCAACAGAAGTGGCAGACGCATTATAAAACAATTTCCAACCCGATTTTGGATAATAGGTGTTTGTTTTAAACCAAAGCATGATGCTGCCGGTATTATAAGTTTTAACTACAGGTAGTGTATCACCGGTGTATTTTTCAAGTAAGGTAATGGGAGAAGTTGTCATATCGTATATTTCTAGAAAATCAACATCTTCATCGAGATTAAAATCCAAAAAATTCAAAGTTATATTTTCCGCACCGGGAGGTGTAATACGCCATCTGCAATTGGTTAAATAATTATAATAAAAGCCGTCGCTGCCATCGCTCACTGTATCACTTGAAGCTGTAAGTGTTGTCATAGCAGTGCAGTAAACAGGTGTACTGGCTAAATAGGTTGCTTTGAAACCACCAGCTGTTATTGAATCATTAGAATTGAAAGTGACAAGCATCTTACTGCCATTGGCAGTAATAACAGCAGGAATATTAGTACCAGAGTATGTTCCGAGCAATGGTGAAGCTGTAGTTTCGCCATTATAAACTTTTATTGTATCAAAACCCGATTCTGTATCGAGGTAATCAAAGGTCAGTTTAATATTGGTTACATGTAAAAGGGGTGCTATAAGCCATTGGCAGGATGTGTTATTCTGATAGTTTAACAGGCCGCTCCCATCATCAATAGAGCCGACAATATCAGTAAGGATTTTCTGACCCGAGCAAAAAAGCGGGTAAGTATAATTAATGGTATCAGGATAAATGTCCTTTATAACTTCTTGTCTGAAATTAAAATCATTGCCTCCCGGAGTAAGCTGATTGAGGTAGAAATAACCATCAAAAGCACTGCCCCACCCCCAGTCGAAATGAAAATAATCAAATCCCTGATAGCCATCACAAACAAAAGCATGACCGCTGCTATCGGTGGACAATTGAGTCCAGCCGGCATAGTACAAGGGTTTTTTCTGATCAAGATTGGCTATAAGTATGCTGTCCCAAGCTAAGCTGGTACTGTCTCTGAAAATATACTGTGTTTCGGGACAATATTTAAAATAATTTCTTAAAGAACGTGCCGCACTGTGATTCCACATACCGGAACCATCAGGTCCATAGTCCATATCGACAGACACACCCAAATGAAACAATAATTTAGCAATAGCTTCATTGGGCTTTGACAGGGTATTAGGCATGTTGTCCCAATCGTATTGGGTATTGCCAAAATCGGCTTCAATAGTTCCATAGACCGGATGCAGATAAGAATAAGAACCCGTACCTGTTACAGGCCAGCGGTGATAGTACATTAATTGTCCCATAGCAGTAGCCACACAGCCGGCATAAGTTCTCCCTAAAGGACCTGCAGGATCAGGAGGGCACATGCCATTGTAGTAATTACTCTGGTTCCATCGTGAGCTTGTCAAAGGTAAAACAGCCTTTTCTTTTGAAAACCTCTTTAACTTTGAAATGTCAGTACTTTTAAGCCTGCTCCATTCAGAGATGCAATCATTAGTGGCAACCACATTATTTTCCTCTGCATACAAAATTTGTCTTTCATAGCAGCCCATCCATGCTTTAAAGTTATCGGGCATGTCTGTGTTTTTAAAAGAGCTTTCAAAAGAATAAGCCAAAACCGGATGAATGTTATAACTACCTGATACAACGACATAACCTCCTTGATTTATTTCAAAAACGTGGTAAAGCAAATGATTGTTTACAACTTTTGAGTAATAATGACTCATTTCTATTTTTTCATACGAAATATTTTTGTACTGACTGGCTCTTTCAAAATAAAAATTGTGGGCAACCTTTACTGCAACAGACTTTTCAACTGTTTGTGAAAAGCTATTAAATACGAAAGTAAGAGAACTTATAAACAGACAAAAGCAAATAAGGAATTTTATTTTCATACACCTTTACATTGGGTACAGGAACTACAGAATAATTAAAAGTAAAGTTACAATTTTTTTTTAGTTTGTTAACTACAATAAATAAAAAATGCTGAAAAAAAAATCAGCATTTTTAAAAGTCTCAAATATCAATCAGAGGAAAAATTTAGATAGTAAAATTCCAATTTTACTACTCTGAATCAGTCTTTTATTAATTCATTACACAACGCACAGAAAAGCCGTTATCTTTGTGCATATCGCCTCTGTAAACTCTGGCTTCTGAAGTAGAAAAAGATCTTCTGTAGGCTTTAGTAGAAAGGTTTCCTACTGTGGCAGTCCAGTAGTAGCCCACTGAAGAAAGATCAGCATAAGGATTGGTTGTAGTATTACGTAAACCAGACATTAAAGCATTAAATCCGGAAGAACCATTAACTTTAAGTTTTGTACCTTGATCTGTACCCCTTTCCCAGCTGCCGTCAACATCGGCCTGTGCCTGAGTCATACCCAAAGACATTTCAAGAGTTTTCCATTCAGCATCTGTAGGCAAATGCCAACCTGATGGGCATGCTGAACCTGCGCCAGTCCAATTATACAAACGGCCATAACTAGTGCAATTTGATTCAGTGTTATTATAACACCAGCTGTTTGTAGTTACTGCATAGTTTAAATTTTTCGACATCCAACATTGGTTGCCAATTTTTACAACATCATACGACTTGGAGTCTCTCGAATCAGTGAATGTCACACATGTTTCTTCGGGTTCTTCATCTTTCTTTTTGCATGATGACACAAAAATATAAACACCAAATAATACTATCAAACTCAAAATTAAATTTTTCTTCATTGGCTTAGGCTTTAATAGGTTTCAAAATATAATTATCTGTAGGCAAAAATATAATAATTTTTATTACTTTATATAAAACGTTTAAAATTTACTTAACAAAAATTTTAAATGATTTTTCATTTCCAATAAACCCTTCAAGCACATCATCAATTTTCACCGGTCCAACGCCTGCAGGGGTACCTGTAAAAATAACATCTCCCATTTTTAGTGTGACATACCGCGACACATAGCTGATGATTTGGTTAAAATTAAAAATCATATTTTTTGAATTGCCCGTTTGGACAATCTTATCATTAAGCTTCAACAAAAATTCAATATTATTTAAATCATTAAAAGTACTTTTATCATAAAAGTTTCCTACAACTGCAGATCCATCAAACGCTTTTGAAATCTCCCATGGCAAGCCGTTTTTAATGCAGTTTCCCTGCAAATCTCTGGCTGTAAAATCAATTCCCAATCCAATTTCATTATAATAAGTGGATGCAAATTTTTCCTGAATATTTTTACCCACTTTGCATATTCTCAATAGAAGTTCTATTTCATATTGTACATTTTGAGAAAAATCAGGCAGAAAAAAAGGCTGTTTTTTGAGCAACAATGCCGTTTCAGGTTTAAAGAAAAAGACGGGTTCTACAGGCAAAGGGCTGTTAAATTCCTTTACGTGATCTACATAATTTCTTCCGATGCAGATAAATTTCATATGTTAAAATACTTTTAGTCAAATAAACTCGATTGCACTTTCCCGCTCGACAATCCCCTTAGTTTTATAGTCTGCAATAATCTTTTGGTCAGTTCAGGAAAAGCACTTTTCATCATCCAGTCGTAATATGAAGTATCGGTTTTAAAAACCTCTTCCACAACTTTTCCTTTATATTTTCCAAAGTTAAATGTTTCCTGATTTTTTTCATTAAACACAATATGCCCTACTATATCGGCATTTCTTTTATTAAACGAAAAATCGTGCAATGCCTGTATGTCGTTTTTTACAGGAATGCTCTCATTGCCATTGCTATCGGTATAATTTGTATTTTGATATCTTTCAATCTGAGCCATTAAAATTTCATAAGTGGCCAAGGCATCAGCTTCTGCTGTATGAGCATTAACAATATCCTTCCCACAATAAAACTTATAAGCAGCTTTTAAATTGCGGGGTTCCATCTTATGAAAAACATTTTGAACATCAACCAGTCTTCTGCCTTTTAAAGAAAAATCAATATCTGCTTTTAAAAATTCTTCAATCAGGAAAGGGATGTCAAATTTATTTGAGTTAAAGCCTGCCAAATCGGCATTTCCTATGAAAGCATACAGATCAGCTGCAATTTGTTTAAAAAGAGGTTTTTGAGCCACATCCTGATCGGTGATTCCATGAATTTTAGTAGTTTCGGGAGGTATCGGTATACCGGGATTGATTAACTGGGTTCTGGTTTCACTCTTACCATCAGGATAAATTTTGACGAGGCAAAATTCAATAATTTTATCAGTCACCAGATTTAGGCCTGTAGTTTCTAAATCTAATACGATTAGCGGCTTTATTAAGTTAATGTGCATTAATCAAACTCCTCAATATTTTTATCAATGGTATCTGCAGGCAGCATCACAATATTTTTCGTCAACTCACTATTAAAGAAACCTACATCATTAATGCTAAAATCTTCAGTGAATTTTTTTAATCCTTTGCCCCAACAAGTAATGGTATATTCTCCGGGCGGTAAAATAACGGTGTATCGTCCTGTTATTTTATTGGGCATATATTTTCCAACAAGTTTGTTACTTGCTTTATCAAAAACTTTGATTTTAACATTCATTTCACTGTTATTGTTGATGTTGAAATTTTGGGAAACAGTGTTAGAATACAAGCCTGAATGTTCATTTTCTTTATCTATAGGTAAAATATAAGAGTAAATATTTGAAGAGTCCTTGTTTAAAACCTTTCCTCTTACTACTGTAAAGGGAGGGTCAACATCGTGGAATATAACTTTATAAATATCCAAATCACCCAAACCTTCAGGTCTGAATGCAGCTAAATAAGCATATCTGCCATTGGCTGAAAAAGATATACTCATATTATCTTCGGGTGTATTTACCGGATACCCAAGGTTTACAGGTGCAGACCAGGATTCTGTTGCATTATCCCAGGTTGATTTAAAAATATCGTACCCCCCCATACTTTTGTGGCCTTGAGACGCAAAATAAAGGGTTTTTCCATCGGTAGAAAAGTTTGGAAATTCTTCGTTGTATTCAGTATTTAATAAGTCACCCATATTTCTTGCAAGAGACCATTCACCGGAAGGTAATTTTTTAGAAAAATACAAATCAGTTCCGCCAAAGCCATCTTCACGCTCACTGGCAAATACAATTGTTTCTTTGTCAGGTGAAATAGTAGCAGATGATTCTAAAACATTTGAGTTAATATCCGGACTGATTTTAGTTCCCTTTTGAAATGACCGCCCCTTGCGCATTGACCAAATAATGTCGTTAAAGCCTTCGTAGTTATCAATATAAATAAAAAACACATTGCCATCTGCCGACAAACCGGCAACTTCCTCTACTAAATCAGTGTTAATAAATGTGCCCACACTTTTGGCTTTACCCCAAACATTTTCTCTTGAACTGGAGATATACACATCGCTTGTGTTAAAACCATCAAAGTCGGGTAAACGTCCTGTATTATTCTCTCTTTTGGAAGTGAACAATAAAAATGATTCATCAGCAGGCACATAAGGACTGAAATCGGGATAGGGAGAGTTAATTTGTTCTCCGAGGTTGTGAAATGTGACATTAACCGGAGTTTTGATCATTTCAATGGCATTTCTGCACATTTCAATCTGACGGTGAGCAGGAACTATAAATTTATCTCCCTTGGTTTTCTGCAGTTTCTGATATGTTTTGAATGCATTAATGGCATCATCGAACCTGTAATTGTAAAAATAACACCTGCCTAATTCGTACCAGGCATCCACTTCCACTTTTGGATGTTTTACAGCAAATTCAAGATAGGGTATGGCTTTGGTTCTGTCGGTATATAAATTTAAATAACAAATGCCTAAGCGGTAATTATAGGTCAGACTTTTGTTATCTTTCTTATATAAAAGCAGATATTCTTCAAGGGCTTCCCTAAAATTACGCATGGCATAGAAGTCTTTAGCTAATTTTTCGTTGCCTACTTGCTCTTCTACAACTTTTTTCCTTTGAGCAAACCCCACAGAAATATTAAAGACAAGTACTATTAACAATACTTTATAAAGCTTATTGGAAGGAAGAAAAGGGCTATTTTTTTTCACAAAATTAAACGCTCTTATACAATGAAAATTTAAAATGCTAAAACCAATAATATTTTAAGCTAAAATAAAAAAAATCTTTTTTCTGAAAATAAAATTATCAATAAAGTTTTAAACAATTTTTAATGACTTATATCAATAAAAAAAACTGCTTTTGTTGAGCAGTTTCCCTTATAATTTATTTCCAAAAATACGTTTTTTTTATTGGTTTAGATTCACATCACACTATTTGAAATTATATTGATAATCAGGATTTTCCATCATTGTTTTAATACTGTGAGGATAATTCTCCACAAGCCAGACCATAAAATTTGTCACATTAATTTTATGTTCCTGTAAACTCATACTTTTTTTAACAGCTTCCGATTTTAAGGATTGATTTGTTAGTATTTCAACAGCTTTGTTGAGTGCCAAATTTTGTTGTTCAATAGTAGAACCAAAATTCCACAGCAATTGATATTTGTTCTGCAATTCCTCTGTATAACCAAATGAAATTTTATTTATAAATATCGAGTAGTTACCTAATACAGCACTTTCAGAAGCCATGGTAGCGCTTTCGCCAAACAATAATGACGCATAATAAAGAGCATCATGCATCTTATCAACCGGAATATTCATTCTATATGGTTCAAATTCTTCTGGTAATTTAGATTCAGAGGTTATAAAAACCTTTGCATATTTTGATAATTCAAATATGACCCTCCTCTTCATTTCTAATGTCAGCCCTTTATGTCCTGCATCATGCACTGCATTCCATGAAACAAAGCGAAGAATCACAAACTTCTCGCTGCCCTCCAGGTTTAAAAGTTTAAGCACAGATGGGTTGGGCGTAAAATATTTTGGCAACAAATAGCATAATTCAAAATAACCATTAAAAAGCACCTGCTTTTTCCCCAGATTTTCTTTGTAACAGGAAGGGGTAATGATATTTTTTGAAAATGTATCTGTAAGCAGGTGATGCAGTTTAGCATATTCCGTATCGTTAAAAGAAAGATGTGGAATTTTGAGCATCCATGCAACAATTGCAGGATAAGGAGTACCAAAACTCAACAAAATATCAGGCTTATTTTTTTTGGTCAGTTTATAAATAATATATATCGCTTTAAAAAAATAAAAAAATTTTCCTATAAAATGGGTACTGCCCTTACCCCTGTCTATGAAAGGTATATCAAAAGCTCTTAATAAATCATGTTCTATTTCCTTATTCCTTGAAATGACAGTTAGGCAATGCCCTTTAGATTTCATTATTTCAATGAAAAACCTGAAGCAAAGGACATGCTGAGGATGATTTATGTCGATAAGGATATTCATTTTATTAAAAAGAACTGATGAGTTTAACCATTTTACTAGCGACATTTTCTCCGAATACAGGTTTTGGCTTGCCTGCAGGTGAAAAATCTGTGAGTTGTGATTCGAAATTGTGGTTATTATAATCCAAAAGAACGTTCCAGCCATTCTCTACTGTTTCGAGCCATTCTGTTTCGGGTCTAAGAGTGATACAGGGACGTTCATTGAGGTAAGCTTCTTTCTGAATACCACCCGAATCAGTAATAATTTTTTTGGAGAGCCACTGCAATTTCAAAAAGTCGAAATATCCCTGTGGTGGTATCAATAAGATATTTGAAGGTAATTTAATATTATTTTTATCAATAATATTCTGAGTACGAGGATGAATGGGGAAAATGACTTTTTTGCTGAGATGGCCTAATTTTGACAAAATAACTTTGAGATTTGATGGGTCGTCAACATTATAGGGTCGGTGAAGTGTTAAGAGATAAAAGTCATCTTTTACTTCATAAATGTTTTCAACATCCGACATTTCAATAGCCATCAGAATATTCTCTTTTAGAGCGTCAACCATGATATCGCCGGTCAGGTAGGATTTGTTCTTCAATCCTTCATCCATAAGATTTTTCATACCGGTTGGTGTGGGCACAAAGAGGTAATCGGAAGTATGGTCAGTAACAATGCGGTTTATTTCTTCGGGCATGTCGCGGTTAAAACTGCGCAAACCCGCTTCTATATGAACTGTAGGTATTCTGAGCTTTACGGAGGCCAAAGCACCGGCAAGTGTAGAGTTTGTGTCACCAAAAACCACCACAAAATCAGGTTTTTCATTTATTAAAATATCTTCGACAGCGCTCAGCATTTTTGCTGTTTGCACACCCTGACTGCCTGAACCAATATTTAAATTGTAATCGGGAGTTGGTATTTTTAAATCTTTAAACAGCAAATCAGACATTTTTTCATCATAATGCTGTCCTGTATGAATGATTATTTCATTAAAATACTTTCTTAATTCTTTCGAAAAAGGGCCTAATTTAATAAACTGCGGGCGTGCACCTACAATAGAAATTATTTTTTTCATCTGTAAAATTTTTGCTAATTACAGCAACTTATATTGCTGATACTTCTTTAAATTGGTAGTGATAATCGGGATTGTTTTTCATGATCTCCATGCTTTGCGGAAAGTTTTCAATAAACCAAACATAGAAAGGCGTTACATTGATTTTATCTTTGAGCATTTCGTTTCTGCGAAGGCTGTAAATTTCCTTTAAATTATTCATTGAAACAAGATCTGAAACTCTTGCATACAATTCATCAGGTTTGCTGCTATGAACGCCTGTTGTCAGCGCATATTTCTGTTCTAATTCTTCAAGAACACTTATCTTACCAACGAAGCTATTGAACCTTACAGAGGGCGTTCCCAACATGGCAGCTTCAACAATCATGCTTTGGCTGTCGGCTATAAACAACTTACAGTAATACAGTAAATGATGAATGTCTTTAAAATCAATTTTTAATTTGTAATGTAAGAATTCTTCATCAATTTCACTTTCACTTGTCAGAAACACCTTTCCAAATGGTTCAAGCAAAGAAATAAGTTGTCTTAAACTTTGGACATTAATACCGCCATGTTTCATTTCAATATCGTGTCCTGCGCCGAAACTCACAAGTCTGATGATAAAATAGGGTTCATCAACATTTACATATTTAGCTGCAATAGACGCATCGGGTGTGAAAACTGCAGGGTGTAAATAAGCCAGCTTCTGAAAACCATCGTATGGAATTTTTTTTGCTTCATATTTTCCCACATTGCAAATAATGGGTGATACAATAGCTTTACTTAATGGATAAGATAAAGTGCAAAATATTTTATTAATATTTATATCATCTTCATTAAACACTATAGCAGGTATATGAAGCAGTTTTCCTATATGTGTGATACAATAATCGGTTCCTACCATAAGGTCGGGTTTGTAACGCATCACATACTTTAGTAAGAAAAAGTCCTGTACAATTAATTCAAAAAAACCTTTAATGACTATAGAGAATTTTGATTTTCCTGTTGTTTTTTTTGTCAGTCTGTAAAAATTTTGATTTTCAGACAACATTAACTTTTCAAGAATATCCTTGTCTTTAATGACGTAAACTGTATCATGCCCATTGGCTTTTAAGATTTCGAAAGTTTTCTTAAACAAATGATAATGAGCCGGATGATTGATGGCAAATACTATTTTTTTATTTTTCATAGAACAAATCTAACAGTTCGTTTTTTGATGGATAGTTAATCAGCACCGCTTTTCGGGGACCATGATAAACAAACATGCTGCCTGCTGCTACAGCCGAGGCATAAGATTCTTTTGTTGCAGAAATAAAATCAGTTACTGTAGAGGCACCGCCCAAAGCAACAACAGGTATATTAACGGACATGGCCACGCTTTTAATAAGCTCTGAATCGTAGCCATTCATAAGGCCATCCTGTTCAATTGATTGAATGATAATTTCTCCTGCACCATTGGTTTCCATTTGTTTTGCATAGGCTACAGGGTCTGTATTGGTAGATTTCTGACCATTTCTGACCCATACTTGTTTTTTCCCTAAAAACTTTTTCTTAACATCCACACAAACCACTATAGTAGAAGACCCAAAGTAATCAGAAGCCTGTTTTACAAAATTTGGATTTTCGAAAGCGACAGTTCCCAATACCACTTTTTCTGCACCTGCATTTACAAGTTCTTTTATTTGTTCAACAGTAGTAATGCCACCACCCACTGCAAATGGCATATTGGCCTCATCGCCCACCATTTTCACAAAATCTTTAGAAATACAACGGTTTTCAAGAGCTGCTTTTACATCTAAAAACACCAACTCATCAGCAAAAGAATCATTAAATATTTTCACTGCATTTATGGGGTCACCGATATACTTATAATCTTTAAACTTAACAGATTTATACAAGCCCTGCCCTTTTAATAACAATACCGGAATGACCCTTGGAATAAACATAATTTAAAATAAGTGATTTAGAGTAGTGAAAAATTTTTCAGCATCTGTTCGCCTGACTTGTGGCTCTTTTCGGGATGGAATTGCACACCCCAGATGTTTTCTTTATTGATGGCAGAAGTAAATTTGTATTCATAATCAGTTGAAAAAAGGATGTCGTCTTTAACCTTACACTCGATGTGATAACTGTGAACAAAATAAAAAGAATCGCTTTCTGAAATTTCTTTTGACAAGAGGTTGGGTTTTTCTATCAAAAGTTGATTCCAACCCATGTGGGGCACTTTGTATTTTAATTTATCCTTGATTCGGAATTTTATGACACTGGCGTCAAACCAGTTGAGTCCTTCACAATCTCCTTCTTCACTAAATCCGGCCATCAGTTGCATACCCAAACATATACCCAGAATTGGTGTTTTTTTTATCAATACTTTCTCATTTAAAATTTCCCAGATTTTCTTTTCTTTTAAATTTTTAATACCATTTGCAAAATGGCCAACACCCGGAAGTATCAACTTGTCGGCAACAGAAATGTCATTTACATTGTCGGTAATTTTCGCTTCAATCTTCAAATTCTCAAACTTTTTAAGCACAGAACGAAGATTTCCCATCCCATAGTCAATAATAACAATCATAAGCCACTACATTTTTGCGTATTTTTCGTACAGAATCTTAGGAATTATTCTCAGTTCGGCTGCAATCTTTAAAGGAAATTTCAGAGATTTTATCACCGGATAATATGAATTATAATCTTTGAATGTTTTTCGGGGTGCTTTCATTATGGCTTCCCATTCTTCATTTGAGAACCCCAGTTTCTTCACCACATAATCAACGTCTTTCATGTCAAAGGGATAAGGATTTTTCAGTTCTTCCATCACATCTTCCCTTGTTCTCTGTCCTGAGCGTATTAATGCTGAATATTCAACTTTTCGTTTATCAATATTAAATTTTACGGGAAGATAGTACGATTGAAAAAATCTGGTGAAATTATTTTCATGATGATGACCTCCGTAATCACTCCATCCCAATTCATTTTTGATAATTTCCTTGGCTTTTGCCTTATCATACGCGATATAATCAAAAACCCTGACATCTCTAATGCCCTTAACAACAGTCCAATAGGCAAACTGAGTCATCGACATCAACGGGAAGCTTTTAACTTTTCCAGTTCCGAAGCGTTTTTGAACGTCTTTCACATAGCGGCCGTCGAAATAAGACCATGATTTGGGTACAGACCCTTCTGCCCTGAATGAATGACCATTTAACGAATATTTAACCCCTTCGCGCACGGCCTCTCTGTAAAGCACAGAATAAATGGCATAATCGCTAGGGGCATCAGCATCCGAAACAGATGCTTTCATAAACGACCGTTGCAAATCGCGCATTTCTTCCCAATCGGCCACAATAGTATGCAGATCAACATTCAATGCGTTTGTTGCATTCTTAATGTTATTCACAGCAATCTCTGTGTTCCATCCATTATCAAAAGTAACAGCGAGCGGGCGCAAACCTGCAACTTTTACAGCCCAATACAGCAAGAAAGTGCTGTCAGTACCACCACTTGTGCCGACAATACAGTCGTATTTTTTTCCTTTACCACTTAATTTTATTTTTTCAACCAATGTGTTTATTAACACCTCCCCTTCTTTTCCCAGAGGGTGAGTCTTTACAAATGCATCGTGTAATTTACAGAAATTACAAACACCACTTTCGTCAAAAACAATTTCGGTCATTGTTGTATCAGAAACACACCTTGAACAAATTTTCATATATCTTATTTTTATAAATATATTTTTTATAAACCTTTAAATCAATCGTTTAACTTAATTCCGGCATTATCGTCATTTGCCCGTTGAAGTAAGTTTAATATCATCTACAATATTAATTATTATATTGACATCAAGTTCAATATATTCTCGTCATTATTTATGAATTTTATCATACGTTTCCCTATTAAACCAGCTTTGACAATCAAATTTAAAGCAATTTTATTTGTTTTATTCTGAGCTACTTGAACTTGATCAACTTCAGATATTATTAACCCTTATTATGATAATATTCTGAAATTGTGTTAAAAACGGCATTTCTTTTTTTGCAAATTTCAATTATCTTTATGTATGCATCTCTGAAACCGGGAAATTCATTCTCATTAAAAACATGATTATGAAAATTTACAACTAAAATGGCATTCTCTTTTTCACAAATATCTAAATATAAATCTAAATCATTCCATCGGTTTTCATTTTCCATAAAACAAGTATCCATAATCACCAGAGGAAAAACAGTAAATGTATTTTTTAACGGATTGAAAGGGGTCGTTTTGTTATTTAAAAAGCCAGTCAATTTAGTTGATCCATAACTTGAATCATATTTAAATCCGGCTAAATTCTGATTTTCCCAGGTTTTATCTATAAGATTTAAATAATGTTGACGTACTCCTATGACCTCATGTCCAACAATTTTTTCAAGCACTTCTTTTTCGTGTTTCAATAAATTTACATTTTGAAAAGAGTTGTAAGAACCGTGGACACCAATTTCCCATCCATTTTTATCAAGCCATTTTATGAGATTAGTAATTTTCGGACTTAGAATATTATATCTTCCAAATGCCAATACAAAAGATTTTGGTTTTTTCAGACTGAATTTTATAGATTCATTCAAAAAGAAAAAAGTTGATTTCACATTGAAATTTGATTCAATGCTTATTATATCATCGAATGTCCAATAATTTTCAAAATGAAAAAAAGTTTTTAGCAATAATATAAATGCTTTAAACCTTCCCTGAAATAATGCACGCGTTGGTTTTGTAAAAAACTGATATGTTTTTTCAGTTCTATCAATATCATGCGAAAGTGCGACTCTGATCATTTAATTGAATAATTTTTAATCAAACGAATTCCATAAGATCTGAGAATATTAACAATCATAGCAATTTCTTTAGATTTTTGACAAGTCATTTCTCTGTCAATTAAATCGAACCACAAGAATGTATTTATTTTAAAATCAGTTGCATTCGGCATATTTTTAAAAATAATCAGACTATTTTTAGGAAAATCAGCAGGTTCGAAATGTTCTTTGGAGCCATCTAAAATAAAAAGGTATTTTTTTTCAAATTTATATTTTAAAAGATTATCTTTTTTTTCTGAAAGCTCAAAAGTTGGATATTTGCTGAAAATATTAGCCATTATATCAATAAATGCTTTTTTACTTCTGAACTCAGAAGTGTTCTTAATAAACTTAGCAGGGTTCCCTGCAATTAAAGAATCATCATCAACATTTTTAGTCACAACGGAACCTGCCCCAATTATAACACCTTTGCCAATGGTAACTCCGGGTAGAATTATTATATTTGTGGAGACCCAGGCACCATCTTTAATTTCTACAGGAGCGTAAGATATGGGATAACCTTCATCAGCAGGGGGAAAATACCCATGGGTCCAGATGACAGAATTTTCACCCACACCAACATCTTCTCCAATTAAAACATTCATTGAAACATTTATACGCACTTTTTTCCCAATAAATGTTTTATTTCCAATTTCAAATTTTTTATCACCAGTAATGTAACAATTTTCAGAAATAATACAATTTTCTCCAATTACAATGTCTTGACACTTAATTTTAACGTTACTTTTTATTATACAATCATTGCCTATAGAAAGGCTTTTCGTTCCAACAATTCTGGATGAAAAACTAATATAAGTGTTTTTCCCAATACTTGCTCCATTTAATCTTAAAATAGATTTCATTACAAATGAACCCAAATCGTCAATTAAACTGGAAATAGACATAATAGCACCAATAATTTTCATGATTTTTTTATATTTTTAATTAATTTTTTTTCAATCATTAATTTTTATTTTAGGATTTCTTATAACGGTACGTCTTTTTCCTGTGGGTGTAAGCTTAATTTCATCAACAATATTAATAACTAAACTAACATCGTGTCCTATATAATCAGTCCAATAATTATATATCTTATTGGAAATTTGCTGATTGTATTGGTCATTAACAATCATATTGATAACTATTTTGTCTAATTCCTCCTGAATTATTTGTATTTGATCAACTTCTGAAATATATTCAAAATAAGCGACAAAATTCTCAACTATCAGAAACTTGCCTGAAGGAGTGCGCAATATGTCGCTGTCACGCCCTTTTATACGTTTTATATTCAAATAATTCCTACCGCAACTACATGGCTCATTGTTTCCTAAGACCATATAATCCTGGGTATCGTATCTGATAAAAGGAGAAGCGTAATTGTGCAAATCCGTGGTTATATGTCTTAATGGCTTTTGGGGGTCAGACAACGTAACATTATCAGCAATAAATTCCGAAATGGCATGTTCCTCAGCAGGATGATAGTTTTCGTGTGAAGGACATTGTGCAAATCCAGAACTACCTTCACAACTGTACGAATCGAATATTTTCACTTTAAATACATCTTCTATTTCTTTTCTGACATCATCATGAAGTGTACTTCCGGTTGTATTTATAGCTATCAAAGCATCGCCATTATAAGTTTGGTTTTCCTTTTTAATCAATTGTGAAAGAAATTGCAAAGGAACAGGGTAACATCTGATAAATTTCGGATTTCCTTTTTGAATTTCCTTCCAAATTCTATTGAATTCGTCAACTCCTAATTGGTTAGAGGACAAATAAATAGAGTTATTGACAAAATCCTGAATTTTTTTGATTAAGGAGTTGCGAGGATTCATACTCACTTTTACATATTTATCACCACATCTGTAACCCATCCAATACCAAGACCTTATAGCTACAGCGGTAATTAAAGATTCTGAATGCCTTGTTGAATAAAATTGAAAAGGTTCTCCCGTTGAACCACTTGAACAGGCGAAAAGCAATTCTTTTTTATTAATATTGGCAGCTAAATGTTTGCTTTTGTTTTTTTTAAGGATTTCTTTTGTGATAATGGGCAGTTTGGATAAATCATCTTTGGTTTGAATATCATCAGGCTTTAGATTTAAGTCTATAAATAATTCTCTGTAAAAAGGAACATTCTGATAAGCATGATGAATAAGTTTTCGCAGCATCAAATTTTGATAGTTATCTATTTCTTCTCTCGACCAATACTGGCTTTTATTCAAAAAACGAAAAAGTTTATAGACTGAACGACCAGTAATTAAATCACTTAAAGGAAGAATGGTATTTTCTTGTATAAAGTTTATAACCGTCATTTAAAAATTTGCATTTACAATATCTATTATATTTATCTTTTACGATTTGGACAAATTTAAATAAAATCCTATTAAAGTTTGTCGTATATTTTTCCACAAATATTTTTCAACTTCTTTTTTCCCTTCTTCAACAATCTGTATTGCACTCTCAGGATTTTCAATGATCCAATCGATTTTCTCAACAATTTGCTCAGGACTGTTGACATCTACAAGTAAGCCGTTGCGGCCATTTTCAATCATATAAGGGACACCCCCGACATTGGATGCAATAATAATGATACCCGATGCAAAAGCTTCGAGGATGGACATGGGTTGGTTATCGAAACTGGGAACTGAAATGAAAATATTGTTCTCTTTCATTAATTCAGACATTTTGCTGCTGGGCAGTTTCCCTAAAAATTCAATTTGTTCACAACCAGCAACTAATTTAACAAGATTTTCCTGCTCCTCACCTGTGCCTGCAATTTTCAGACTGGCAGTTGGATATTTCTTTTTAACAATTTTAAATGCTTCAATGATATCATTGATGTTGTAAATTTTTGATAATCCTCTGATTGAAAGCAACTTGGGAGTTGAAAAACCGGAGCTGATTTTAGTGTCGATGTCGATGTCGATAACATTTTTCAGAATGACTGTGTCAATATCAAATCTTTTAAACACATCTTGTAAAAAACCAGACATAACAGTGATATAGTCAGCTTTACCCAAAAACCATTTAATCAGTTTTTTTCTTTTTTTCAAAAAATCTTCAGCGCCACCGCCATGATAAGTAACTATTGTTTTTCTTTTGTTAAAAACTTTAGCAGACAATATGCCTATAACGACAGGTAAAAATCCTCTGCCGGAGCACCCATGAATATGAACCACATCATACTTTCTGACTTTCACCATCAACAAAAAAAATAAAAAAATACGGGTTAACTGGCTTCTGTATGTACTAAAAATTTGGACAGTATGACCTTCCTCAGTTAGTTTTTTAAAATGATTAAAGACGACACCCGAAATGCCACCTTTATCCTCCGTATAATTAGCAATAATGATTATTTTCATTTTATGAGTTAATGATAAAACCCATTATTTTTTTAGTAACATTTGTGTATTCGAGGTTTGCAATCATCCAGTTATAGCCTTCGTTTCCAATTTCAATGGCCTTAGAGGGGTTTTCAATTAAATACTCAATACCTGAAGCAATACTTAAAATATTTCCGGGTTCGGCCAATACAACATTGACTTTGTTTTGAAAATAATTTTTTACACCGCCCACTTCTGTAAGCACTACCGGCTTTTTGCATGCAAAATACTCACCTAATTTAGAAGGAAAGCCGGCATCAGCCACTATTCCATCTGGACGGGCCAGCACAAAAATATGGCATTTATTCAATAATTCGGGAACATTTTTAAAGGAAACTAAACCCGTAAAGGTAATAGCATCTGATAAATTTAGTTTTTTGGCATATTCAACAAGTCCAGGTATGACAGATGTTCCATTTGTCAAATCACCAATACATATTAAATGTGTGTTTTTGTATTTTGAATTAACAATTTTAAAACTGTCAATGAGGTCAAAAACACCATCTTTTTGAGTAGGAGAACCCAAAAAACCAATTGTAATTGTATCAATTTCAGGCAAATGCTGTTCTGCTTTAATAAAATTATCGGGGTCAGTCAGATTAGGAATAACTAAAAGTGGTTTTTTGAATTTAATTTCATTTTCAAAAAAATCTTTTAAAAATGATGAAAAAACAATTAATTTATCGGCATGTTTTGCCACATATTTTAGTCCCCAGAAAAAATTGGCCCATTTTAAAAATGCCCATGAGAAAACCGACTTTTTAGGTTTCTCAAAAAAATCGGGGATGACAGAAATTAATTTTATATTTGAAATTTTAGCTACTGTAAATACAGAAATGTCCCTGATAAAAACGGCATCGTAATTAATTATAATTTTATAATTATGTACTAACCTGAAATATAAGAGGTTTAAAAACAAGAAAAAATTTCCAAAAACAGCATTTATTAGTTTACCGGCCAAACTGTGCGGCTGATACAAAAACAAGGTATATTTATATTCAACGCCGTTGAAATGCCCTTTTCTTTTAATTTTTTCTTCAACATTACGTCCGTAAGAATGTCCCAAAGGCAGCAGCACTTTAACACTGTCAGCATTATTTCTTAACCCAAGAGACAAAAGTCTTATATAATTTGCAGAAGAGCCTCCAAAAGGGAAATTGGCACTGGTTACTATTAAAATTTTAATCTTTTTTTTGGCCATAAAAAAGCATTAAGAGGAAGTATTTAATTATGTTTGTAATTAACAGTCGGTTTGTTGGGTTGAGTATTGTAAATAATAGGTTTATTTTTAATGGTTTCAAAAATTCCAAAAAACAAACAACAAAAGCAAAAATTTTCAAACAGCCCTTCTATTATAGGTTCAACCATAAAACTTGAAATAAATCCAATAGTAATACACAGCACTGTTGCTCTGAAAAACAATGTGTTGGTTTTATTATGTATTATTTTTAACGTAATTTTTATAAACCTATAAGTAAAAACCAATAAAGCAATTAAAGGCAACACGCCTACTTTCCATCCTGTATCAATCCATAAGTTATGCATATAAAATCCGTCAATAACGGATTTTTTACCTCCAAGCGGGTACTCGAACATACCCGAAATGCCAATTCCCCATCTGAAAACCCTCGGCATTTTGCCGGTATCATCTATTTCTTCAAACAAGCGGTAATAATAATTTGATTCTCTAAACCAGTCGACTAATCCAAATGATTCGAGTACATAATAGATTATAATAACAATTACAGTCAAGTACAAGAAGTATCTAAATTGTTGCTTAATATTCATCATGAGTAAAACACCTATTAAAGTCAAGCCGGTAATAAAAAGACCTGTTCGTGTACTCATATTAGAAAGAGAAAAAACACCCATTAAAAAAAAGAATACCACATACTTTTTTAATTTGTTTTCTAACTTGAAAGCCCCTTTTACAAATACTAAAGCAATAAAAGCCATATTCAGTGTAAATTTCGCACCCACTAAGGTCGAAGCAAATTCAATATCAGGAATCCAAAGCATTAAAATATCCCTGTTATTCATATAACCATTTTCTATAGTATCAAGGATATTTGAAACAAAAGGGATAATACTGAACGCAAAAGAAAATGAAAAAACGATAAAATAAATAATGTTAATGTAAGGGAACCTTTCAATTAAGTATTTGCCTAATATATATAATGCTATTGGAGTAGAAATCAGCATGATATGCTGAAGAAAGCTCATAGAGAAACTATTATATTCAAGAAAGAAAGCATAAAGAAGTAAAAAGGCCAACAACCAGCTTAAATTGGTGTCCCACTTAAATTTATTCTTTCTGATTAATATATAAAATGCTGAAATTGCAATCAGAACACTAAAATAAGCTCCAAAATTTAAGAAATTCACAAAATATAAATACAAGAGAATAAGAAAAAATAATTCTTCTCTAAAAAATTTAATAATGCTTATTTTCTTCATAAACTGTGCAATGTAAATGCAAAGAAATTATTAATAAAAATTCTTTATTACTTTAATTATTAATTCAATTTCATCCGATTTTAGCTCGAAGAAAAATGGGAGACGCAAGAGGCAATCAGCATAATAATCGGACTGTACCAATTCATCACCATTATAATTCGAAAGATAAAAATTGCTTTTATGCAAACTCAGATAATGAAAAACAGCCATTATCTCATTTTCTTTAAAACGCTTTATAAGATTATTACGTTGTTCGTGATTTTTGCAAACCATATAAAACATGTGGCCATTGTTGGTTGCATAATCAGGTATAAATGGAAGCTTTACATCATTACTTATAGCCCATTCTTTCAATTCAGCATGATAAAAATTCCATATATCTATTCTTCTTTTCTGAATAATGTTAAGATTTTCAATCTGAGCCCAGAGATAAGCAGCCAGAATATCAGAGGGCAAAAATGATGAACCCACATCTACCCACCCATATTTATTGACTTCACCTCTAAAAAATTCGGATCGATTGGTTCCTTTTTCCCAAATTATTTCAGCACGTTTCACAAAACGTTCGTCGTTAATAGCCAGTAATCCACCTTCTCCGGAATTAATATTCTTAGTTTCATGGAAAGAGAATGTTGCCAAATGACCTATACTGCCCAATGCTTTTCCTTTATAGAATGAATCAATGGCCTGAGCTGCATCTTCAATCACCAGCAGATTGTGTTTATCTGCCAAAGCCATAATTTTATCCATATCACAAGCCACACCGGCATAGTGAACAGGCACAATGGCTTTTGTTTTAGGTGATATCAGCTTTTCAATTTTATCTTCATCAATTCCGGGATGGTCAGCACGGCTATCTGAAAATATAATTTTAGCGCCTTGCCTTACAAATGCCAAAGCTGTAGAAACAAAAGTGTATGAAGGCACAATAACTTCATCACCGGGTTTAATATCAGCCAGTATGGCGCACATTTCCAGGGCATCGGTGCATGAAGTTGTCAGCAAAGTTTTTTTAAAGCCATAGGTTTGTTCAAAAAACTCCTGGCACTTTTTGGTAAACATGCCATTACCCGATATTTTGCCAGAATTTACAGCCTCATAAATGTAGGTCATTTCTTTACCTGTAAGGTAAGGCTTATTAAATGGAATCATCATGTTTATCTTTTAAAATGGTAAATAAATTTAGTTTCTTCTACCCTATTAAAGCCAATATTTAAATGAAAGTTTAAAGACGCATCATTTTGAAAAGAAAAAGGAACTTTGCAATATTCAATTTCACTCTCATTTGCCCAGTACCCAAATGACTGCTCCCATAACTTCTTGCCAATATTTCTTCGCGTATAATCAGGGTTAACGCCTATCATAGAGCAATGTCCTGTTTTTTTATCTTTTCCGGTTTTGATTATATGAACACCCACAACTTCATCATGCTCTTTAAAGAGGAACATTCCATCGGAAAATGATTGGTTTAAGGCATTATCAATCCATCTTCTATACATGGCTTTGGTTTTTTCACTTCCTATTTTTTCTTCAATATAAAACCTTGATACTTTGGCTGTGTTCTCAGCAATTTTATAACATTCATTTTTTTCCTTATCAGTCAAAGTTGTTCTGAAATCATACGGTCTATTAATGTAATCTGCTTTGTTGAATTTCATAGACATTGTAAGCTGAATGTCAACTAAATCAAGATTCGCTTTTAATATTTTATCCGATGGCAGCATATTTTGAAATTTGAATACATAAACCAATTCAAATTTCTCATCAATGGCTTGCTGTTTAAAAAGAATGGGATCAAAATCAACATCATTTAGAATGTAAAGCCTGCCTATTTTAATTCCAAAAAAACTTGAGTCCCAATCCAGCTTTTCTATTATCATAACATTATGAATTTGTATTAAAACATTCAATAAATTTTTCAACTTGTGTTTTAGAGCTGCTTAGTTTATGACCGAGTTCTATGCAATTTTTTTGCATTTTAAGCAATTCATTTTCATTCAATTCCAGAACAGATTTTATCCCCAAAGCAAGGTCTTCGGCATCTTCAAGTTTTGCACGATATCCGGTCTCTCCGCTTATCACAAGGTCTAAAGCAACACCCATTTCAAAAGACACAACAGGTGTTCCACACATAACAGACTGGTTAATCATCATGGGTCCTGAATCTTCAATTGAAGGACAAACAAATACATCGGCAGCCTGAAAGGCTTTGGGGAGATTTTGATGATTAAAATAGCCTAAAAAGGAATACGAAAAAGGGAAAATGTTTTTAAAATCTGCACTCTTGTTTCCGGCAATTATAATATGAATCTCAGAAGGATTATCAATATTGTTGTAAAGTATATTTAAGGCTTCGATCAGATACTTAACACCTTTGCGTTTTTCGTGAATGGTAACAGCACCGAAAAAAATAATTTTTTTATCATTTGGCAAGCCCAAATCACATCTGATCTTTTGTTTGTCTGCCGAAATGAAAATATTTTCATTGATGGGCAACATGACTTTAAATTTTCTATTATTTTTAAACAAACTGCTTTTGTTCAATTGTCTTAATTGCCATTCTGTGGCCACAATAGGAATTATATCAGTTTTTTCAATAATTTCTTTTTTATAATTAAAATTAAAACGTGTTTGATCATTTGGATTGTTGGAATAAAGAGCAGGACAGCTCCCACATTCTTTGGTATAACCCATGCAATCCCACGCATAATGACATCCGCCTGTTAATGGAGCCATGTCGAAAAAATACAAAAACAACTTAGCAGCTGTAATATTTTGAATCTCAAACAAATTTTGATATGATACAAAACCCGGCATCGAAAGCACTAAAACAACATCAGGGTTAAATCCAACTCTATTCAATATTTTCCTTGTCGAATAGTAAGTTTTGGACATATTGTTTTCGAAACAATAATCATTGTTTATAGCGCTTCTCTGTTTTTCTTCTTTTGTTTTATATCCTTTTAAACAGGTTTTAAATATTTTGTTAGTATAACGTTTAAACCGGCGGATGAAGGCATTGTAATAAGCTTCTAAGAGGTTTTCAACTGAAATAATCCTATTATCTTTACCATTAACTCGGGTACTGACAAGAAGTTTAACATCATTACTTCCGGAATCGGATAATCCCTGCATTATATCATAGGCTAAAATACCTGCTGCTTTATAAGGATCAGATGCGTATAAGATTAATATTTTCATTTTACATATTCATCTATCAATTAAATAATGATTTTATTATACGCTTTACTTTTCTAATAATTTTTATATAAAGCAGGGGGTTCTGATAATGATTGAAATGGTATTTGTCGTAGGCAACATTGCGTAGAACAGATGCAGGATGTATCTTTGCTTTAAAGTTGTTGTCAAAATTGCGAAAATGATTTTCAGTTTCACCATCAGCGTGGAAACCGTAAATACCAATGTTTGAAGTTAAATTGACACGAGGAATTACCGAAAGCAATTCTCTTGTTATCCTGATATAATACCAACAATGGTCCCATGTATTTCCACCCTTACCTGCAAGTTTCATTCGGGAAAAAAGTTCATTATAATATTTTTTTTCACTTTCTGAATTTGATATTTTATTAAGAAATTCTGGTTTAAGTGAATTGTCAAAGTCATTTATATTTAAATCAAACATTTGCCAAGCACGTTTCCATGTACCCCAACCCCAGGTATGACCATGTATGCCAAACAAATAATCTTCATTATTGGGTATTTTAACAGGCGTATAATTACATCCGCTTACCATTCCCACTTGTTGTTCATCCTTGTATTTCAACAACATATCCTGCATAAATTCGAAAAACGATTTGGGCACCACAACATCATCTTCAAGGACAATAACGTATTCTTCATTTTTAAGTGCCCATGAAACGGCATTGGAAACAGTCAGTTCGGCACCCCTATTTTTTTCATTAAAAAGATAGAAAGACTCGCATTGCCAATCAACCTTTTGGACAATACTTTTCACTTCATCACAAAGTTTATCTTCTCCTACTTTGCCTTGACGTGGGCCATCGATAGAAACATAAAGCTTTTTGGGTTCTACATCGCGTATTTTGTCAAATACTTTTTGAATTGTATCGGGTCTGTTAAAACCAATCAGTAAAACCGGAATTTCAATCATAAAATAATTTTTTTATCATTTAAATACTTAAAAGTTAAAATAGAAGAAACTGTTACCATTACCAAAGAAATGGCAATTTTGCCATAAGCAGCTCCAATGAAGCTATAATTATTAACTAAAAGATACATTATAATTATTGATGAAGCGCCTCCAATAATATTTATAATCATATTGACCCTGGTTTTACCCAATGCAACGAATATTTTATCGAAGAATGAAAAAACGCTCATTAAAAAAACTGCTATAATAGCTATATTGGTATATTTCTCTGCTGCGATGTATCGACCGGAAGTCAGAAGTGAAATAATGGTCCCAGAGAAGAGCATAAAAACTAAAACTGCCACTAAGAAAGGCACAAAAATAACCAATCCTGTTTTAAGTAATTTCGCATTATTTTTCTCAGCAACACTTTTAAAAATATCGGGTTCAAAAGCAAGTCCCAAAGCAATGTATGCAAGCTGAACATAACCGGCTATTGTGATACCGATATTGTATAATCCAAACTCCTGCAGGTTATTTAAACGTTCGAGAAAGAAACGGTCGGCTGTAATGATAGGCACATAAGCGTATGATGCGAGCACAAGGGGAAAAGCAACTTTCATTGCATTTAAATATATTTTAAAATTGAAATCCACTGTCGAGTATTTACGCAGGACAATAATGCAAACGGGCAACATTAAAATTGTAGTTATAACCGGTGCAAGCATTCTGCCTTCAGCACCATATTTAAAAACCGCAACGAATAACAAGCCAATACCAACATTTAATACAGAGTTAACAGATGAAAATGTAAAAAACGACCATGCTTTTTTTCGAATCCTGAAATTGATTAATACAATAGATTTAATATTATCCAGCAAAGAAGCAGCAAGTATATACCATGCAAAAGGGTTAAGTGGAATGAGTACCCCCATGTATTTAAAATACAGATACAATCCAAAATATCCAATAAAAACGAAAATTGTATTAAAGCAACATAAAAAGAAGGTAATGTTAAAAAGCAATTTTTTGTTATCTTCCTCATTTTGTTTAAAATACCTCATCAGGTAAATAGAGGTCATGCCAAAAATAAAGATAGGTGTAAAGGTGCTTCTTATTGCCTCAAAATAGCCAATTATTCCAAATTCATCAGCAGATAAATGCTGAGAATAAATGGGTTGTGAAATAAGAGATAAGATGGACTGTACGATAGAACCGAGAAAATACAGGCCCGCATTCTGGATATTTGTGATTAATGACTTTTTGCTACTGATGAAGGCTTTAAGCTTTTCAAACATATCAATCCCTTAAGATTTTCGTCGAACAAAAAAAATTACTTCTTGTTAATTCCATGCCACATATTGCTTAAACCCGAATTGCCAATTACAAGATTGAGTACTCTCCATGAAGTATTGTCAATGGCATAATCATCGGGCATTAAATGAGAAACATCAGATTTATTTTGCATAATGGATAATCTGACAGAGGTTAACACAATTTCGGGATCAAAGCCGGTAAGAATAATGCTTCCTGTATCCTGAGCTTCGGGTCTTTCCATTGATTGCCGCAATGAAACAGCCGGAAAAGAGAGTATTGATGATTCTTCGCTAATAGTGCCACTGTCGGAAATTGTGCAACGGGCATTCATTTGTAAATTCACATAATCTAAAAAGCCAAAAGGTTTAAGCCATTGAATGTGCTTATTGAAGGTAATGCCATTGAGCGATTCGAGTCTTTTGCGTGTACGGGGATGTGTTGAAACAATAATAGGAATATTATATTCATCGGCCAAAGCATTAAGCACCTGAATAATTTTTTGAAGATTTGCATTATTGTCCACATTTTCTTCTCTGTGTGTTGACACTACAAAATAGCCATCTTTTTTAAGGTTAAGTTTCGACAGCACTTGTGATTTGTCAATTTTGGGTTTATAATAAGTCAGCACTTCCTTCATAGGACTTCCGGTGAGGTATATACGACGGTGAGGCAATCCCTCCGAAAGCAAATGACGGCGGGCATGTTCAGTATAGACCAGGTTAAAATCGGATATATGGTCAATAATACGCCTGTTAATCTCCTCCGGTACATTAAAGTCAAAGCATCTGTTTCCGGCTTCCATGTGAAAGATGGGAATGTGCATTCGTTTTGCCATATATGCAGCAAGACAGGAATTGGTATCACCCAGCACCAAAAATGCATCAGGTTTTTCGATTTTAAGCACTTCTTCAGTTTTTTTCAAAATGTCACCCACTGATGCGCCCAAAGAAGCAGTATCCACATTTAAAAAATAATCGGGCTTGCGCAATTCCATATCATCATAAAACACCTGATTTAGTTCATAATCGTAGTTCTGACCGGTATGGACAATTATCTGATTTAAATGTTGATCGAGCAATGCCATTACCCGTGATAAGCGTATTATCTCAGGACGTGTGCCAACAACGGTCATTATTTTAAAAGAAGATTTTGAATTCATCTGCAATTATTTAAATTATATAAAACATTTACATCTATACCTTTTCAAAAAAAGTATCCGGGTCTTCGGGATTGAAGAACTCATTGATCCAAAAATTGGTATATAAGTCTTCTTCTCCGACATTCGAAATATTGTGTGTAAACCATACAGGCATATCTATATAAGCAGGTTCATCTCCTGAAACATAAAAGTCAATAACCTCATGAGTACCTATTTTTCTTAATTGGATAAGGGCCTTGCCTTTTATAACAGAGAAGCGTTCAATTTTGCGAATATGAAAATGATTGCCTCGAGTCACTCCGGGTTTTGTAGTGGAAAAACTAACCTGACCGCCACCGTTAAGCTTTAAAATTTCCACAAATGCACCTCTATCATCCGTATGCTGAACATACTTAACAGGAAAATGTTTTCGATGGTCAATATAACTGCGGAAAGTATTGAACAAATTCAACTGAAACATATCAGAAAAAGACGGTATAATGCCTTTCTCAACATATTCACTTTTGTAAGAGAGCAACAGTTGAAGAATTTCAGTAACCTTGGCAGAAGCAGTATGTGACACTTTATATTCAGCAACTACCTGACCCTCAACATAATTTTTAATTTTCTGAATAATAATATTTACCAATTCGGCAACATATATCAGATTAAGCTGGGCATCAATATTAATTGTTGGGGTTTCGTTGTTGTTGATTTGATGTGAAAATGTAGCAATAACAGAATTGTAGTAAGGGTTTCCAAACGGGCCAAACACATTAGGGATAACAAGTCCTGTGAATCCCCCACCCGACTTAACAGCCCACTGAGCTAAAAGTTCACGTCCTTCTTTTTTTGAGTTGCCATAGGGGTTGTCCCTTTCCTCCTGGGTAGAAGATGAGAAAAGGATATGGGCTTTACTTTGTGTGCTTTCCAAAGCCCAAATTAATTCTTTAACCAGATAGATATTGGTATCGTAAATTACCTGTGGGTCTCCATGCCTGTTCATAGCGGCAAGATGCACAATGACATCGCAAGAAGCAACAAAGCGGGCTAAATCATTTCTGTTGCCAAAAATTTCGTCATGAAAGGGAACGAGTTCAAATTCAGCTTTCTGAATAGCCAAGGTATTAAAAAGATGCGTTCCGATAAAGCCCGATTGCCCTGTAACTCCTACCCTAATCATTTTCTGAAGATTTGCCCAAAACATCTTGTCTGATATCTTTCAATTTAAGCAGCAGTTGTTTGGTTTGTTCAACATTAAGTTGTTCGGTGTTATGAGAAGTATAATCTTCGGCTCCGGCTACTTCATGTTTACCTTCAGTAAAATATTTGCCATAATTCAAGTCGCGGGTATCGGCAGGGATTCGGAAGTAGTTGCCCATGTCTTCCGATTTGACTAATTCTTCGCGATTGACAAGCGTTTCATAAAGTTTTTCGCCATGACGTGTTCCAATTATTTTTATTGGATTAGATGCCTGATAAAGCTCTAATAGGGCTATTGCAAGGACATTAATAGTAGCAGCAGGCGCTTTCTGTACGAAAATATCGCCATTTTTTCCATTGGTGAAAGCATATAAAACCAGGTCAACAGCATCTTCCAGTGTCATCATAAAGCGGGTCATGTGAGGATCGGTTAAGGTAAGAGGTTGGCCACTTTTAATCTGGCTTATGAGTAAAGGAATGACAGAGCCTCTTGATGCCATAACATTTCCATACCTTGTTCCACAAAAGGTGGTGCCTTTATCGCTGAGATAGCGTGATTTCGAAATCATTACTTTTTCACTTAAAGCTTTCGACATACCCATGGCATTAATTGGGTAAACAGCTTTGTCGGTGCTCAAAACCACTACATTTTTTACCTTATTTTCAAGCGCGCTGTCTAATACATTTTCACAACCTAACACATTGGTTTTGACAGCTTCGATAGGAAAAAACTCACAAGAAGGAACTTGCTTTAAAGCAGCCGCATGAAAAACATAATCTACTCCTCGCATTGCAGTGTCAACACTGCGTTTGTTACGAACATCACCGATGTAATATTTAATTTTATCGTTTTTATAGTACTGACGCATGTCGTCTTGTTTTTTTTCATCCCGACTAAAAATGCGAATCTCTTTAAAAGCGTCTGTATCTAAAAATCTTTTAAGGGTGACGTTCCCAAATGAACCAGATCCCCCTGTAATTAAAAGTGTTTTGTCTGAAAACATATTTATATTATTTTTTGAATTATTGAATCAATTATTGAATTTATTTCCTTAAAAAATCAAAAGTATAATTTTTATAAACGTCATTAATTCCATTGCTTAACTTAATTTCACTTTTCCAACCCAAATTATGAAGCAATGAAGAATCCATCAGTTTTTTGGGCGTGCCATCAGGTTTTTCGGCATCCCATTCAATCAAGCCTTTATAGCCAACAACAGTTTGAACTAAGTAAGCCATTTCTTTAATGGAGATATCAGAACCGGAGCCAATATTTAAAAATCCAAGCTTATAGTTTTTATACAGCGTTTCCATATCAATATTTTCCATCAGATAAACACAAGCTGAAGCCATATCGTCAACATGTAAAAATTCTCTGTAAACATTTCCTGTACCCCAGAGTGAGATTGTACATGTTGATGTATTTTTATTTTTTTTAATGCCGTATTTCAGGAGAAGGTCCCTTATTTTATTTTCATCAGCACTGCCAATTATACCTTCTACAGGATTTTTATTAAAGTCTTTTCTGATACTTTCCCAATCATTATTTTCGAGACATTTTCCCAAATGCATTTTTCGAATAAGGGCCGGTAAGACATGTGATTTTTCCAGATCATAATTATCATTGGGCCCATACAGATTGGTAGGCATAACAGAAATAAAATTACATCCATATTGTCTGAAATAGTTCTCGCACATTTTAATGCCTGCAATTTTTGCAATAGCATAGGGTTCGTTGGTTGGTTCGAGCAGACCGGAAAGGAGATATTCTTCTTTGAGAGGCTGAGGCGCCAGCTTAGGGTAAATGCAAGAACTGCCCAGAAATAAAAGTTTTTTAACACCATTGATGTAAGCTGCATGAATGATGTTGTTTTGTATCATTAGGTTTTCATAAATGAATTGGGCTCTGTATATATTATTTGCAACGATACCACCAACCTTGGCTGCTGCAATAATTACATAATCGGGTTTTTCAATTTCAAAAAAGTTTTCGACTTCGCTTTGTCTGGTCAAATCGAGCTCATCGAGTGCTCTAAGAATAAAATTTGAATAGCCCTTCTTTTTAAGATTGCGATGAATAGCTGAGCCCACCATACCTAAGTGACCCGCAATATATATTTTTGAAGAATGATTCATGGTTTAATTTTCTTAACTTATTAATTGTAAAGAATATTATTCAACAATTTTATGGTCGTGAATACTTTTGACATACTCCAAATCGTGTTTCATCATAATTTTTACTAATTCTTCAAATGACGTTTTAGAAGGAGTCCAACCCAACACTTTTTTAGCTTTTGTGGGGTCTCCACACAATTGTTCAACTTCGGCAGGTCTAAAATATTTAGGGTCAATTTCAATGATTGTTTCGCCTGTTTTAGCGTTGACACCTATTTCATCTACACCGGAACCTTTCCATATAATATCAATATTTATTTCTTTAAAAGAAAGTTCAATGAATTCACGAACAGTATGCATCTGGCCCGTTGCAATGACAAAATCTTCAGGTTCAGAATGTTGCAACATAAGCCACATACATTCCACATAGTCCTTGGCATATCCCCAATCGCGACGAGCATCTATATTGCCCATGTAAAGAATTTTTTGATATCCATGAGCAATACGACAGGCAGCCAAGGTAATTTTCCTGCTCACAAAGGTTTCTCCGCGTCTTTCGCTTTCATGATTGAATAAAATGCCATTTACAGCAAACATATTGTAAGCTTCTCTATAATTTTTTGTTATCCAGAAGCCGTATTGCTTGGCTACACCATAAGGCGAACGTGGATAAAATGGGGTATTTTCACTTTGGGGGACTTCTAACACTTTGCCGTATAATTCAGACGTTGAAGCCTGATAAATTTTGCAGGATTTTTCCATACCCAGTATGCGTACTGCTTCAAGCACCCTTAAAGTGCCGACAGCATCGGTATCGGCTGTATATTCAGGCACATCAAATGAAACTTTTACATGACTTTGGGCAGCCAAATTATAGATTTCATCGGGCTTTACGCTCTGAATAATTCTGATTAAAGAACTGCTATCAGTCATGTCGCCATAGTGTAATTCTATGCTTCTCTTTTTCTGAACATCCTTAATCCACTCATCAAAATACAGATGCTCTATGCGCCTTGTATTAAAATAAGAAGCCCTGCGCAACAGGCCATGTACTTCGTATCCTTTTTCCAGTAAAAACTCAGCTAAGTAAGATCCATCCTGACCATTGATACCTGTAATTAAAGCTTTTTTCATAGGTTTTTTATAGATTTTTATTAAAATTTTTAAAATACCACGCTACTGTTTTTTTAATGCCATCAGTAAGATCATTTTCAGGAGCGTACCCCAATAATCTGAAAGCTTTATCGATAGAAGCATGTGAATGAGGGATGTCTCCTTGCCTGATATGACTGTAAACCGGCTTAATTTTCTCAAGCGATTCATCAAAGTGTGATAAATTTTCAATCAACAGATTGAATAAAGTATTTATAGTATTTCTTTTGCCTGCAGCCACATTATAAATCTGGTTTAAAGCCTCAGCATTATCAGTAACAGCAGCCAGCTGGTTAATTTGTACAACATCATCAACGTAAGTAAAATCTCTCGAGTAGCTTCCATCACCATTAATTACAGGAGATTCTTTTTTAATAATAGCGCTTATAAACTTGGGTATAACAGCAGCATAAGCACTGTAAGGATCCTGTCGTTTGCCATAGACGTTAAAATAGCGTAAACCTATGGTTTCGAGTCCATAAATATCTCCAAATACTTTAGCATATAACTCATTGACTCTCTTGGTAATGGCATAAGGAGAAAGAGGGTCTCCTATATTCTCTTCAACTTTGGGAAGATCTTTTGAAGTCCCATACACCGAAGAGCTGGAGGCATAAACAATACGTTTAACACCGACATCTCTTGCTGCAACCAATATATTTACAAAGCCATCAATATTTACTGCATTGGTCGTTGCTGGATCTTTTATTGAGCGTGGAATAGAGCCTAAGCCTGCCTGATGTAAAATAACATCAACACCACTTACGGCTTTTCTGCAATCATCTATATTTCTTGTATCACCTTCTATCAGTATAAAATTAGCATCATCCTGCAAATGGTTAATATTATCTTTTTTTCCGGTAATAAAGTTATCTAAACAAACAACCTTATTATTTTGTTTTAAAAGTGTTTCGCAAATATTAGAACCAATAAAGCCTGCGCCACCGGTAACTAAAACTGTTTTATTCTTAATTATGTTAGACATTGCTTTAAAATTCTGTTCTTAATAATAAATTTATAAAGGTACAATTTATATTATAGCTTCGCCTCGTCAGTCCCACTATTAATTAAAATAATAAGATTAACAAGGCAACATTTATATATTTAAGCACTAGCTGAGATCCGATTTATTAATATCAACCAGCACTGCATTATTCATACATTCAATTTCAATGGCAATTTTATTTTTCCCTTTGAAATCAACATATTTACCTTTAATACCCTTCAGTGGTCCTTTCTTTATCAATATTTCCTGTCCAACTAAAAAGGCTGTATCACAAATTTCAATTTCAAAATTAACCTTTGAGCTAAGAATTTTTTTAATATTAAAAATTACATCTTCTCTTACAACAGCAGGCTTTCCTGCAAACCTTATAAATTTAACAATACCAAAACTATTCAAGACTGTCAGTTGATCTTTTTCTTCAACATTTACAAAAATATAACCCGGAAAAATGGGCCACTCAACCCATTTTTTTCTGTCCGACCATTCTTTTAATTGCCTTTGTAAAGGTAAAAAGACATCTATACCGGAAAGCCTGAGTACATCTGCTGATTTTTTTTCATGACGCGGCTTTGTATAAGCTACCAACCAGTTTTTGAGCATTATAATTTGAATTGTCGTTTAAAACGAACAAAGTTAATAAAAATTAATACACTTAGAGGTTGTTTAAAAATTAAATTTTAATTTTATTAAGCATCAATCTAATCATTGCAATATGGATGAAACTCCTGCTACACTCAGGTAAGACTTCATAATCACGCACTAGTCTTCTTTGA
>Ga0172368_10000273_pt1 | contig 74329 bp, 35 predicted proteins | sample Lak11m_FD_114540 | JGI IMG/M metagenome (GOLD analysis project Ga0172368, IMG submission 114540) | Freshwater microbial communities from Kabuno Bay, South-Kivu, Congo - kab_022012_11m | ecosystem: Environmental > Aquatic > Freshwater > Lake | place: Democratic Republic of the Congo: South-Kivu...
AGCAGGAGCACTAAATGTTCCTGTACCACCACTCACAATACTCCAGGCGCCGGTTCCAACAGAAGGTGTATTACCGCCCAGGGAAGCACTTGTCAATGAAGCACAAATATTTTGTGTTGCGCCTACAGTAGCAGTAGTAGGTGCTGCATAATAATTTACAGTAATATCAGCTGTACTGGCTGTACATGTACCGTTAGCTATAGACCAACGCAGCACATAGGTTCCGTAAACACTTACAGTTGCTGTAGAAGAGCCACTGTTGGCATTACTGAATGTTACAGTACCGGGGCCGCTAACCTTTGTCCAAGTGCCAGTACCAACCGTAGGGGTATTGCCACCCAAAGAACCACTCGTAAGCGTAGCACAATAATTTAATGGTGTTGTGCTTATAGTGGCAGTAGTTGGTGTTGCATAATAATTAACAGTAACCTGAGCAGAGCTAGATGAACATACGCCATTGCTGATAGTCCATTGATAGACATATGTTCCGGCCACACTTACAGTTGCAGTTGAAGTTCCATTGCTTGCATTGCTAAATGTCACAGTTCCGGGGCCGCTAACCTTAGTCCATAATCCGGTACCTACCGAAGGCGTATTACCACCTAAAGAGCCACTAACAAGGGTACCACAATAATTTAACGGAGAAGTGGTTATAGTCGCTGTTGTTGGATTGCCATTTACAGTTACTGTAACAGTGTTTGTAGTTAAAGTACCGCAACCAACGCCACTTTGTGTAATAATACACTGATATTGATAACTGCCTGCTGTTGATATTCCTGCAACAGACATAGTTCCGGAAGTTGCACCGGTATAGACAGCGCCGGTAGGCGTTCCGTTTGCTACATTAGCCCATGTACTGCCGTTGAAATATTGCCATTGATATGAGAAAGTACCTGTACCACCGGTTCCAGCTGCAGTCATATTGGCAGTTGTTCCACCCACGCAAATTGTTGTGGGACTTGTTGGCTGTGTACCTACTGTTGGGTCGGCAACAACAGTCCATTGAGCAGTATTGTATCCGGAAGCATCACATCCGCTTCCTGTTGCAGTACGCCAAGTTCTGATCTGAACCCTGTTGGTGCCTGTTGAAATAGAAGTAACAGCAGTAGGTGAAGTATAAGCAGCCCAAGTTGTGCCACCATCTACAGAAGACTGATAATTGTTTGTTATTGTTCCGGCACCTCCGGATCCACCACTGAATGTAGCTGAAACAGAGCCTCCCAAACATATATCTGTTCCTGAAACCGGAGTTCCTGTTACAGTTTGAGCGACGGGGTCAGCATTTACTGTTACAGTAGCTGTATTTGTAGTTAAAGAAGCACATCCCGAACCGCTTTGAGTAATAATACAACGATATTCGTAAGTTCCTGCAAGAGAAATTGATGCTACTGAGAATGTTCCTGTAGTTGCACCGGTATAAACAGCACCTGAGGGCGTGCCATTTGATGCATTGGCCCAAGTGCCTCCGTTGTTATATTGCCATTGATAAGAGAATGTTCCGGTGCCGCCTGTGCCTGCAGTCGTCATATTGGCAGTAGTACCACCCACGCATATAGCGGCAGGATTTGTCGGTTGGGTGCCTACAGTTGGAGCAGCATTAACAGTAACTGTCACTGTATTGGTTGTTAAAGCATCGCAACCCAGACCTGTTTGAGAGATAATGCAACGATACTCATAAGTACCTGCTGCTGATATGCCAGCAACAGACATTGTTCCGGAAGTTGCTCCGGTATAAACAGAGCCTGAAGGAGTGCCATTTGAAGCATTAGCCCAAGTACCTCCATTGTTATACTGCCATTGATAGGAGAATGTTCCTGTACCACCAGCGCCAAGAGTTACAATATTATCTGTTGTGCCTCCGACACAAATAGTGGCAGGGCTAAGGGGTTGAGTTCCAACTGTAGGATCAGCCACAACAGTCCATTGAGCAGTTTTGTATGCTGAAGCATCGCAACCATTTCCGGTAGCTGTTCGCCTTGATCTGATTCTAACCTGATTTGTTCCAATTGAAACTGAAGTAACAGGGTTAGGTGAAGTATAAGCAGCCCAAGTAACTCCTGCATCTACAGAATATTGATAAGAATCAGTTATAGTTCCAGCACCGCCAGAGCCTCCACTAAATGTAGCTGAGACTGAAGCTCCAAGACAAATAGTTGTACCAGTTACTGGCGTTCCTGTTACATTTTTTGCAACAGGGTCAGCGTTTACGGTAACTGTTACTGAATTAGATATCACAGATCCGCAACCTAAACCAGTTTGAGTAACTATACAACGATATACATAGCTTCCAGCAACAGAAATTGTTGCAACAGAGAATGTGCCGGTAGTTGCGCCCGTATAAACAGAGCCTGTAGGTGTGCCATTGGAAGCATTTTCCCAAGTGCCAGCATTGTTATATTGCCATTGATAAGAGAATGTTCCGGTGCCTCCTGCACCAACTGCAATCATATTGGCAGTAGTACCTCCTACGCATATTGCAACGGGATTTGTAGGCTGAGTGCCTACAGTTGGAGTAGCAACTACATTCCATTGAGCAGTACTGTATGTGGATGCATCACAACCACTACCTGTTGCAGTACGCCAAGTTCTTATCTGAACTTGATTTGTACCTGTCGAAATTGATGTTACCGCGTTGGGTGAAGTATATGACGCCCAGGTACCGGCTCCATCGACAGAATATTGATAATTATCAGAGATAGTGCCTGCACCACCTGAGCCGCCACTAAATGCAGCCGAAACGGAAGCGCCTAAACATATATCAGTACCAGATACAGGAGTTCCTGTTACAATCTGAGCAACGGGGTCAGCATTTACAGTTACTGTGGCTGTATTTGAAGTAAGTGAACCGCAACCATTACCGCTCTGTGTAATAATACAGCGGTACTGGTAAGAACCAGAAACTGAAATACCTGCGACTGAGAAAGTTCCTGTAGTAGTACCTGTATAAACAGCACCAGTGGGCGTACCGTTTGAAGCATTGGCCCATGTGCCGCTGTTATTATATTGCCATTGATAAGAGAATGCTCCCGTGCCTCCAGTACCTGCTGCTGTCATATTAGCCGTAGTACCACCTACACAAATATCAGCAGGATTTGTAGGTTGAGTGCCAACAGTCGGGTCAGCATTTACAGTAACGGTTACAGTATTTGTAGTTAGCACATCGCATCCAAGGCCACTCTGAGTGATGATGCAACGATACTGATAAGTTCCTGCTGCTGAAATACCTGCAACAGACATGGTTCCGGAAGTTGCGCCTGTATAGGTTGAACCGGCCGGTGTGCCGTTGGATACATTGCCCCAAGTACTGCCATTATAATATTGCCATTGATAAGTGAATGTTCCGGTGCCACCTGCGCCTACAGCTACCATATTGGCAGTTGTACCACCTATACAAATAGTGGCAGGACTTGTTGGCTGTGTGCCTACTGTTGGATCGGCATTAACAGTCCATTGAGCTGTATTGTATCCCGAATTATTACAACCATTTCCTGTTGCTGTGCGCCAAGTTCTTATCTGAACCCTGTTGGCGCCAGTTGATGTTGATGTAACAGCAGTGGGCGATGTGTATGCTGCCCATGTAGAACCGCCATCGACTGAATACTGATAATTGTTTGTTATTGTTCCAGCACCGCCTGAACCTCCAGAGAACGTAGCAGATACAGAACCTCCAAGGCAAATAGTTGTACCAGATACCGGAGTACCTGTTACTGTCTGAGCTACCGGGTCGGCATTAACAGTTACAGTAGCAGTATTAGATGTTACAGAGCCGCAACCTAAGCCGCTTTGAGAAACAATACAACGATATTGATATGTACCTGCTACCGAAATGCTTGCGACAGAGAATGTGCTGCTTGTTGCACCTGTGTAAACTGCACCAGAAGGTGTACCGTTTGAAGCATTGGCCCATGTACCGCCATTATTATATTGCCATTGATAAGTAAATGTTCCGACACCGCCGTTTGCAGCAACCGTCATATTGTCTGTAGTGCCTCCTACGCATATATCGGCAGGATTAGTTGGTTGGGTACTAATAGTTGGATCAGCACTAACTGTAACCTCTAATGCTGTTTCATTATATAATTTAGCAATTTGCGTTGGGGATAAAGCTTTGTTGTAAATACGCACTTCGTCTATGCTTCCCGGAAAACTTTCAGTCTGACCAGGATATCTTCTTCCAATAGTAATTGGGTTAGAATTTTCACTTCTTGGTTGAGTAATACCGGAGATATTTGTGCTTCCAACCTGTGCACCATCTACATACATAAGCAGTTGTGTTCCGTTTGCCACACAAGAAACATGATGCCACTCATTAAGCGTTGGAGTGTTATCAACTGTAATATAGCTACCAGCTAGATTACCACCTGTATTGCTACCCATAATACACCTTAAACCACTAGCATAGGACCATAATCCAGATGTTGAATTACTCCAACTGCCACCAGTTGCTTTATTAATAACAGTAGAATAACTTGTCCATGCCGTTGGTTTAACCCAAACAGACAATGTGAATTCATTTGAAGTTCCAAATACCTGACTTGATAATTGACTGGTGTTTGGTATTGTAATTAAATCATCTACGCCATCAAACTGATAAGAACCCTCACCCACAATACTATTTAAATTCCATATTGGTGCAGTAGGATTAGTAGCAGAACCATTATTAGTACCAGCATAGTCTTTTATAATGATTGAAGTTGTAGTTCCTGATGTAAAATTGGTATAATGGTCTTTTTGTTCGAGTTGAACGTCCCATATTTCAACTTCTGTATTTGCAGAAATGGTAAAGTCCATAAATCTGTAAGTAGCATCGTAGGTAGGTCTTGTTCCATTGGCTGATGAGAACTTATAAGTGCCATTATTAACATTAACGACATTGCTGATTGCTAAATCGTTCCAATCTGTCATGTAAAAATCGGGGCCTCCGCTATTTATTTTATATTTAAATGAGAGGTTATAAGTAAGCCCATTGGTCAGTTTAGTTAGTGGTATATATAATCTGAAAGCACCACCGGTAGTTGAGGTAATTTTATATCTGTTATTAGGAATAACATCTGTTCTGGTAACAGAAGCAACTAAATTTCCTAAAGACCAATTAATAACCCCTGCATCATATAATAAATTGACAGTAGTTTCCTGAACGTCTTCAAAAGTATAATGCAGCAATAAACCAACATCGACAGTATCGGTTTGAGAGTATGCAATGCCGCAATAGCTAATTACTTTTCGTCTGAAACAGGTATTCTGAGTTAAAGCAGCCGAAGTATAAGTTGAGCCAGTAGCTCCGGCAATATCAGACCAACTGCCTGTGCAATTGGCTTGCTGTTGCCACTGATAAGTAAAGGAGCCATTACCACCGGAAGGAGATCCACCCACTTCGACAAAAGCCTGAGCAGCGCCACCAGTACAAATTGTTTGGTGATGGCCTATAGTACCTGGTACGAGTTGAGGATACACCACAACAGAAGCTGCATTTGAAGTAACAGAACCGCAACCTGAGCCACTTTGAGAGATTATACAACGATATTGATAAGTACCAGCAGCAGAAATGCCTGCTACCGAGAATGCTCCGGTCGTTGCACCTGTATAAACAGCACCTGCGGGTGTGCCATTTGATGCACTTGCCCAAGTACTGCCATTGTAATATTGCCATTGGTAAGAAGTAGTACCGGTACCTCCGGTAGCAGCAGCTATCATAGGAGCTGTTGTTCCACCCACACAAATAGCATCAGGGTTGGCAGGTTGAGAGCTAATTGAAGGGCCTGCGCTAACAGTTACTGTTACCGTATTTGTTGTTAACACATCGCAACCAAGACCACTTTGAGTGATGATGCAACGATATTGATAAGAGCCTGCACCAGAAATACCTGCAACAGACATAGTTCCTGAAGTTGCACCAGTATAAACAGAACCGGCCGGTGTGCCATTGGCCACATTACCCCATGTTCCGCTATTATTATATTGCCATTGATAAGTGAATGTTCCGGTGCCACCGGCGCCGGCAGCTACCATATTGGCAGTAGTTCCTCCCACACAAATTGCGGCAGGACTTGTTGGCTGAGTGCCTACTGTTGGGTCGGTATTAACATTCCATTGAGCTGTGTTGTATCCGGAAGCATCGCATCCGCTACCTGTAGCTGTACGCCATGTTCTTATCTGAACTCTGTTAGTACCTGTTGACGTAGAAGTAACAGCAGTAGGTGATGTGTATGCTGCCCATGTAGAGCCACCATCAACAGAAGACTGATAATTGTTTGTTATTGTTCCTGCGCCGCCTGAGCCACCACTAAATGCAGCAGATACAGAACCACCAAGACAAATAGTAGTACCTGAAACAGGAGTACCTGTTACTGATTGTGCAACGGGGTCGGCATTAACAGTAAGTGTAACGGTGTTGGTTGTTAAAGTACCGCAACCCGTTCCACTTTGGGTTATTATACAACGATACTGGTAACTTCCTGCTACAGAAATGCCGGCGACAGAGAATGTTCCACTTGTAGCACCGGTATAAACAGCGCTTGTAGGTGTACCGTTTGAAGCACTTGCCCAAGTGCTGCCATTAAAATATTGCCATTGATAAGTGAAAGCACCAGTACCTCCTGAACCTGCAGCCGTCATGTTAGCAGAAGTACCACCGACGCAAATATCGGCAGGATTTGCAGGTTGCGTGCCTACTGTTGGGGCAGCCACAACAGTCCAAAGGGCTGTGTTATAACCGGATGCATTGCATCCGTTTCCTGTAGCTGTGCGCCAAGTTCTAATCTGTACAGTGTTTGTACCAATTGTAGTAGAGGTAACAGCAGAGGGTGAAGTATAAGCAGCCCAAGTTGAGCCACCATTAACGGAATATTGATAATTGTTAGTTATTGTACCTGCGCCGCCCGAGCCACCACTGAATGTAGCCGATACAGTACCGCCAAGACAAATAGTGGTGCCGGTTACCGGAGAACCGGTAACTGATTGAGCCACAGGATCGGCATTAACTGTGACTGTTGCAGTACTAGAAGTTAGAGCATCGCATCCTGTGCCCGATTGAGAGACAATGCAACGATACTGATAAGAGCCAGCTGTTGAAATGCCGGCTACAGAGAATGTTGCAGCAGTTGCACCTGTATAAACAGCACCTGCAGGAGTGCCATTTGAAGCACTTGCCCAGGTACTGCCATTATAATACTGCCATTGATAAGTAAACGAACCACTGCCACCGGTTGCAGCTACTGTCATATTGGCAGAGGTGCCACCTACGCAAATAGCGGCAGGACTTACAGGTTGAGTAGAGATGGAAGGATCGCTATTAACAGTAACTTTTAAAGCGGATTCATTAAATAATTTGGTTACCTGAGCCTGAGATAATTCTTTATTGTAAATGCGCATTTCATCTAATGTGCCATTAAAATAATTTGTTGTCCAGTTTTTTCCAATCTGATTGACAGGTCCAGTGCTGCTTAAATTAGAAGCGACACCGGAAGCTTCTAACACACCATCAACATACATATTCATAGTGCTGTTAGAAAAGTTAACCCAAGTAAGCATGTGCCAATTACCATCAGTAACTGTTGATGTTCCTTGCTTTGCTAACCAGGCACCGTTATAATGATAATATGTTATTTTATTATCTTGTATTCTTAAATCATTATAAACAGGACCACCACTGGCATTGGATAAAATTGACTGAGTAGTAGCTGAACTTGTTTTCACCCAAGCAGTTACTGACCAATTTGTATTTCCATTTAAATAAATTGTAGGTGAGCTGATTAAATTTGTGCTTCCATTAAACAAGTAAGCGCCATTACCAACCCTGCTAACAGATGACCAAACAGGAGAAGTAGCCGTTGCAATAGAGCCATCATTATTATTACCTGAATAATCTTCTATTATAGCATTAGATCTTGTACCTGAGGTGTAATTGGTATAATGGTTTTTTTGTTCGCATTGTACATCATATATATATATGCTTCTTATATCATATTCATATCCCTGAATTAAGAATTTAGTACATTCAGCAGAGGTTGTAAATGTATTGTACGCTTTGTACCATCCACCACCTAAGTTTTCCATGTAAGATGAATTATATTGTCCACCTTCAGTAATTTGTGAGCCATCGGCTCTGTACTGTCTTAAGTAGAACAGGTTTACAGAAGGATTACCACCGCTGAAATTAATTATTGCGCTAACGGTATATTGTGTTGAAGGAGATGCAACAACCTGACCGCCGGTATTATACCAATTGACACCACCAGGGGCAGTGACATTTAAATAAACACCTTGATGGCCATTAGGCGCCGTAAAATAAGTAGAAGTACCTGTTAAGCCTGCCCAATTATTAAAATCGGCAGTGATTGTTCCGAGAATATTTACTGTTGGTTCCTGAATATCGTCTAAAGCATAATGGAGTACGAGTCCGACAGTAACTGTATCAGTTCTTGAGCAAGCAATGCCGCAATTACTGGTTACTTTACGTCTGAAGCAGGTATTCTGGGTTAAAACACCTGACGTATAAGTTGATCCGGTAGCACCTGAGATATCAGTCCAGCTACCGGTGCAATTGGCTTGTTGTTGCCATTGATAAGTAAAAGAGCCATTGCCACCGGAAGGAGAGCCACCAACTTCAACAAAAGCCTGAGCTGTTCCGCCTGAACAAATTGTTTGGTGATGTCCGATAACACCTGGCAGTAGCGGAGGATAAACCACAACAGTTGCAGTATTAGTAGTTAAAGTATTACATCCTGAACCTGATTGAGAAATCACACAGCGATACTGATAACTACCTGCAGTTGAAATGCCTGTTACAGAGAAAGTACCTGTTGTAGCACCGGTATAAACAGCGCCGGCTGGTGTGCCATTTGAAGCACTACCCCATGTACCACCATTATTATATTTCCATTGATAAGTGAAGGTTCCTGTACCGTTACTGGCAGCAGCAACCATATTGCCCGAAGTACCGCCAATGCAAATGGCTGCAGGGCTTGTAGGCTGAGTAGTAACTGACGGGTCTGCAACGACAGTCCAAGAATACGTATTAACACCCGATATATCGCATCCGGAACCATTACAATTGGTTCTGATAGCAATTGTATTAGTACCAACAGTAGCAGCAAAACTTGGCAAGGTTGTAGTCCATGCGCCGCCATTAGCGCTGTATTCGATATTGCAAGTACCTGTGCCGCCACTAATGCCACTAACACCGGTAAGCGTCAGTGTCTTGCCGGCGCACACGGTTGCAACATTTGGAGATTTAGTAGCTGTAGGTGTGGCAGGGTCTGCAACAACGGTCCATGAATAAGTACTGACACCGGAAACATCGCAACCTGTGCCGGTGCAATTTTTTCTTATGGCTATGGTATTTGTTCCTACAGTAGCGGTAAAGCTGGGTAATGTAGTAGTCCAACCGCCACCATTGGCACTGTATTGTATATTACAAGTACCGGTACCGCCACCATTATCGGTAACACCGGTAAGTGTCAGTGTCTGTCCGGCACAAACGGTAGCGACATTTGGAGATTTAGTGGCTGTAGGCACAGCAGGGTCGGCAGCAACAGTAATAGCCTGTGACACGCAGGAAGTGCTATTGCAAGCACCTGATGCCGTTAAATAATAGGTTGTAGAAGACGTTGGATAGAAAGTTATCGGTGATCCTACACCCTCTTGAATACCAGTAGAAAGAGAAATATAATCAATATTCATGGTAGTGCCGGCATTACTGCTCCAATCGAAACGCCAACCACGAATATTACCTCCTGTTTTGAATTCGGGATCTGCCCACATATCAATATTTAAAATGTGCCAAGCACCATCAGTTATAAGGTTACCTGATACAGATTCGCCACCCACTGCCCAATTATGAGTTGTATTATAGAAGAAGATTTCAGAAGTACCTCCTGTACCTCCAGTAACCTGATAACGAATATTGATATACCTGTATGTGTAAGGATCAAAAGAACCCAGGTTAGCCATATCAATAATGGGGTCGCCGTTACTTGAATAGCAATTTAAAATGCCATTAGCAGAATTTACTGTTGTGCCACTTACGCCATAAGGTTGATTCATCCATTCCTGATTAAATGCAATACCGCATGAACCGGAATACCATTTCCATGAAGCGCCGGAACCTAAACCACTGTTAGCGCCTCCGTTTAATAATTGCTGAATACTTGGTCCGGTGCCGTCAACCACATCGATACGTGGATATGCAAACTGCAGACGGGTAGTAGCATCACCACAATAATAATGATATGTTCTATGCAATATTGACGTTGTAGTTGGTGCAAATTTAAGATCAGCCCCACCAATATTGCAACCATTAGTACCTGCAATTCTTCCTGAAGAGGTTGTATAGAAACCACTTTCGGGATGAGGACCAGTACCGGTATAATTATGCGGAAAGATGTGTCCGACAACAAGATACCATTGATTTTGTGTCAGACCGCCTGTACCTGAGCACTCCCAGTAAGGATTGCCAGCTTCTGAGCCATCAGAAACCTTTCTTACTTCGGCAGGAGAGCCATTGGTACCAAAATAGAAAGTACCACCTGAAGTAGCACTGGTACGTTTGACCCAAACAGAAACTCTGTATGTTTTTGTATTGTCAATATTAACCAAGCTACCATTCCAACCACCATCAGCATTGCCATCGCCAGATGCTCTGGTTTCCCATATTACACTTGTATTTCCCCATGGGTCAGTGGCATTAATCAATGCATTTTCAGTACCAACAGTCCAGTTGGGACTAAAACCTGTTGCGCTGGTTTGACCTGCAGACCAGGTAGAATTATTAAGCAAACCGCCTGAAACTGTAGCCAGAAGACCTGCTGACAAAGTAGTTCCACCGCCTGTACAAATAGAAGTTGCAGAGGCATTAATAGAAGTTGGTGCAATTGAAGGAGAGTAAACATTTACCGTCGTACTTACAGAACCGGAATAACAACCGGCAACATTGGCCTGGGCATTATACCTTACATAATAAGTAGTGGTTGCTGTAGGAGAAATAGCCGTAGTAAAAACTGTTTGACCACTTGATGGCGAATAAGAAGCAAAAGCAGGACCGTTGAGAGAGGTGGCAAATTCGACCACCCCACGCATATTGACAGCACTTGGGAAGGTGGCTGTTAAAGTACCTGAAGTACCACCACATACATTATTTATATTAGATGATAAAGATGATGGATTATCACTCCAATAATCGCTAATAAGCACCCAGCTTGAATAAGCTGTAGGACAAACGCCATTTGTAACCACGGCACGTATGCGGTCGGCAGTTCCATCGCTTGAAGAAACTTGTTTGGGGAAGCAGCATGTACCTGAAGAGGCACCGCCAACCCAGCCATTTACACCACCGTTATTACTACCCCACTGCCAAGAGGGGGAGCCCGTATAAGAAGAAATGGAAACGGCAGGTGAGAAGCTTCCATCAGTAGAACAGAATTTAACGGGACCTACTGTGCTGAGTGTGCCGGTAGAAGATGTTGCATCGACCTGAGTGGTAACCCAGTTGGTATAGAAAGTACAGGCACCTATAGTAGATACGCCTCTGACCCATAAAGTATTACCGCCGCTGTTGGAGGTCCATGTAGCGGGGTTAGATCCTGTTAACGTAGCCGGAGAACCGGTACCGTTCCACAAATATTCATATCTTACAAAAGTTTGATTAGACTCTCCTGCTGACCAAGTATATGTGACAGGGCCACCCACACACACCTGAGTGGTGGAAACATTTACAGAACCGGGGTTATCGCCGGAAGAGAAATTACAATCATAGTTGACCCAACCATTGACATTGCCGAGATTGTCCATCGCATAGAAAGAAACATCGTTTGCACTTAAAGCAGGGAAAGAAGTAGTTGGTCTAATTGTCCAAGTAACAGTAGTAGTTGAGCCCGAAATTGAGCTGGTACAACTAACAAGTGTGGCATTACCCAATCCATAGCCGCCATCTTGCGATGCATAGCCTCCGGAGCCTCCTGCAGCCATTTGGTTGTTGCTTTGGCAATAATGCCATGGCGACCATGAAAAATAGCCACCATACTGACCACCATTAGCGCCTTGATAATTGACAAGGGCCATCATTCCCCAATAAGCGCCATTACCACCAATGCCCACAGGGTCGGTAGCCTGAAATGTTATTGTGTATGTGTTGGAGTTATTGGTAACCCAGCAACTGCTGTTAACATTGTATGAGTTATGTGTAGGGCCATCGTTATGCATTCTGACATAGTTTTGTGCACCGGCAACAGCGTTGCCACAAACATCCCATGCATACCATTTATAATAGCGGTAGGTATTATTGGAAGGCAGATCACTGCCGGACACCGTAACAGAAGCAGAAGCTCCGTAAGTGGTGCCACCATTGACCCATGTATTACAACCGCCACTGTTATCGACACTGCGGCAGAGCCTGTAATAAGAGGCCCCTGATGTGTTAGGAGCGGTTGCAGTAAAATTGGTATTGACATAATGGTCACCATACCAGCTTGTCGTAAACTGAGGTAAAGCTGCAAGGGTAACCCATTTGCGGATGTAATCCTGCCCGCCGGCACCGCTTTGATTGCCGCAAATATCATAGGCATACCACATATAATATCTGTAAGTGCCATCAGAAGGCAAATCGCCACCGGACACAGTAACAGAAGCGCCGGGAGAATAGGTAGCCGCACTGTTGCACCATGTATTGCATCCACCCGAATTATCGGCACTGCGGCACAGCCTGTAATAACTTGCGCCGCCTGAACTTGGGGCGGTAACTGTGAAATTGCCGCAGACGTAATGGTCGCCATATACAGTTGGCAGTGTAAAAGTGGGGGGTGTTGCCAGGGAAGGCCATTTACGAATATAATCCTGTGCCCCATTTGCACTTTGGTTGTTGCAGATATCGTATGCATACCACATATAATATCTGAAAGTGCCATCAGAAGGCAAATCGCTACCAGTAACGGTAGCAGTAGCGCCGGGAGAATATGTTGTGCCACCGGCAACCCAGGTATTACAGCCGCTGTTGTTATCGACACTGCGGCACAACCTGTAATAATAAGCGCCGCCAGTGCTAGGGGCAGATGTGGTAAAACTTCCGCACACATAATGGTCGCCCCAGTAAGCGGGAAGGGTTAAGCCAGAAGGAGTCGCCAGTGAGGGCCATTTTCTTACATAGGTAGGATTGCTGTTAGTACTTTGGTTTCCGCAAGCATCCCACGAATACCAATAGTAGTACCTGTAAGTCCCATCGCTTGGCAGTTCGCCGCCAGCAACTGTTACTGTGGCACCTGCCGAATAGGTAGCACCCCATCCGTTTACCCAGGCAGAGCACCCACCAGCATTGTCGTTACTTCGACAAAGCCTGTAATAAGAGGCGCCGGCAGTTGAGGGTACTGTCGTATTGAAAGGCCCACATACATAATGGTCGCCCCACCATGAAGTGGTCATTGCAGCTGAAGCACCCGGTGGTGTAACATCCATATAAACCGTTGTAGATCCCGCGTTAGTGTATATATCGCCATAATAGCCACCAAGCACTCTATATCTTACATAATAAGTAGTTTGAGCGGTTGGATAAACCGTAATAGAGCTGGCATTGCTGCCAACACTGCCCCAGCCCTCACTATTTCTTTGCCATTGTATTTCGACAGCTGCATCAACAACCGGTGCGTTGGTAGCCGTAAGTGTAACAGCGCCACCAGAACAAGCAGTGCCTGGGCTGGCCGAAACAGTTGGTTGATTATTAATGGCTCTCCATCTTAAATAACCGACAGGCAATGGCCCCACGCCAGTGAATGTATAAGTAGAGGTATAACCGGTTACTAAATAGCCGCCATTATAGGCAGAATAGACATTAAAATAGCCACCATAATACTGATAGCCAGTACACCCCCCCACATAGACTCCGTTATCTGCAGGGACACATTGAATTGTTGAACCAGCATTGGCACTAAATGAAAACGAACTGTTTACATTTGCCTGGCCCACATAAGTACCATCTACATAAACACTAGTCACATAGGGACAACAGCCATAATAATCGCCAACATATACTGTATAACTGGTTGCGGAACCTGAGGATGCTGTGCAGTTATATTTACTTACAAGTGCTCTAACACTACCATCGCCCGGTGCATAAGCAATATTAGACTGAGATCCATTGAAATCATCATTATAAGCACGCACATAACCACTACCACATGTATTGGAAGGGAAAAGGGTAAGCTGCGTGTCAAACCCTGAACTAAACGTATTCCACTGGTATATATAACCACTGCTCAGTGAAAAATAGTAATAATCACCACCTTTAGCAGTTGATGTTATATCAGTATAGGCAGAACTTGTCGTAGAATAAGAACCCCCCATATAGCTTGAGCAGTTATAACATTGCGAAAAAACGCTGTTATTTATTAACAAAGTTATAAAAACCAAACTTAATTTTATTGAAAATCGTATATGTTTTTTCATAATACAATGGTATTAGTCATATAAATTATGCGATATGTCTGCTATAAATCAAAATTATTAAAATTCTGAAAAACAGGACATTATCAACTTCTAAAGATAAGCATATAATTTTAATTATGCAAGTATTTTGTTAATTATTTTGTTAATAAAATAATTTTGCTGAAGCCTTGAACAAAAGCGGATTTTGGAAAACGATAAAAAAAGAAGCAAAAAACAAAAAAAATGATGGCATTTAAAATAAACAACTTCATTTTAATAAATTTCATACTTTTATAGCATTTTTGTAATCGGTAAAATATAAATTTGTTATGGTGCAAATTAAAGGGCTGTCGACCAACAAAATAATATTGTTTATTGTGTTAACAATAACAATAATGCTGTATATAAAGACTTTATCATTTGACTTTGTCAACTGGGATGATGATGAAAATATCAGAACAAATATTCAATACAGGGAGTTGAGTTTTGACAATATAAAATATCATTTCGATCACTCGAGATATAAGGCAATAGCAATATGGAGCTTGATGTTAGACAACAAAGTGTTTGGCAAAAAAGCAGACATGTATCATTTGCACAATCTTTTTCTGCATGTTGTAAATATTTTATTGGTATTTATATGTTTGTTAAAATTTTCAAGAAAAGAAACTGCAGCATTAATAGGCGCTACATTATTTGCTCTGCATCCTGCTTTTGTAGAGCCTGTGGCATGGGTAACAGGGAGAAAGGATTTATTGTTTTTAATTTTTTCTCTCTTATCGGTGTTGGCTTACCGGCAATATGTGCAAAAAGGATATAATACCCTATGGTTGTTAGTTGTGATGGTGACGATGTATTTGGCGAGTTTGGCTAAGATCCAAGCATTTACTTTACCACTTATTTTTTGGGGTATTGATTGGTATTACAACCGCAGGATATCATTTTTTGTTTTTGCAGATAAAATTCTCTTGTTTTTTTTAATAACTGACAAATGGGTTTTATTTGGTTTGACAGGGAGTATTTTGGTTTTAATGTATTATTACAGGATGTATTTTTCAAAACACCAACACATATCTTTGATTATATATGGTTTTCAGTTGTTTATGCTTTTGGTATTTGTATATTTTAATAAAAGGTTTCGTCCGCAAAGTATTATTAATACCGCATCGGAAAAGATAATAATAAATGTGTTTATATATGTTATTTCTGCAATAATATTATTTTTAGCATTAAAGTATCGTAAAAAAATCATTCAAAGGATTGCGTTAATGCATTCGGGATGGAAGCTTGCAATGATCATAACACCTTTATTAATATTTATTGCAGCTTGGTATCGTGGTTTGATTTATAAATCATATCTTTTTCATAAGTTTACAATGCATCTGTGGACATTTAAACCTGAAAATGAAAATTACTTTTTTATGTTTGAAAGGCTCATATTAGCTCCCAATGCATTATTATACTACATTTTAAGATTTTTTCTTTTCAAGCCTCAAAATCCTATGATTTCGTATCCGGCAAGGTTAAATGGGAGTTTGCCATCAAGTATGTATATCAATGCCATTATAGTTTATATATTGCTGGCAATAATTCTATTTTTTCTCATTAAATATTTCAGAAGAAAAAAAGAGGTTGTGCTGGGTGTGATTTGGTTTTTGGCGAGTATCAGTATCGTTTTGCATATTATACCGATTGAGGGCAAGGTGCTTGCTGCAGACAGGTATGCCTATCCATCGTACATTGGTTTATTTTTATTAATGGGAATAGCCTGTGATTATCTTATACACAAAAGTTATAGAAACGTGGTAATATCGGCATTAGTTGTTATTTCATTGGCATTGGGTATTGTAACATTTATAAATTTGGACACCTGGAAAAACTCCTTTACGCTTTGGCAAAAGTCATTGAGAGTGAGTCCGGATAATGATTACGCGATGTATAGTCTCAGCCTAGCATTTTTTACAGACAAGAGAAATCCTGAAAAAGCATTAGCTTACTTAGATAAGGCAATAAGCATAAAAGATAACAATTTTCAGTATTACAATAACAGGGGAAGAATACGGTTTGCCATTTATGATTTTGACGGTGCTTTGGCTGACTTTAACAAATCCGTAGAACTTGACAGCAACAGTTTTGTTTCGTACAACAACAGAGGTGCAACACACCAGCAATTATGCAATTTTAAAGAGGCATTAAGCGATTATGACAAAGCTTTGAATTTAAAACCAGATTACATAGAGGCTCAGAACAACCGCGATAAGGTTTTACGTTTAATAAACCTTGACAGCATTGTTATAAACAACAGTATTTCTGCCAGTTATAATACAAATGAGATAATTGAATTTATAGATAAAACAGCACAAAATTATATTAATAAAAAGCAGCTTGATAAAGGAGAACTATATCTTAATAAAGGCATCATGCTGTATCCGAAATATTTGAAATTTCATGAAAAATTGGCAGTGATGTATCAGTTGAATAAAGAATATGACAAATCGCTCGCTGCTTATAATAACGGCTTGTCTAGTTTGCCCGAAAATGCCACATTATTATATGGAAGGGCCTTGCTCTATATTGACAAAGGGGACACATCCAAAGCCTGTACTGATTTGAATTTTGTGGTAAATAATGGGTTTCCGGATGCACAAAAAATAATTGACCAAGTATGTGGGAAACAGTGAACAGTGAGCAGTGAACAGTTAGCAGTGAACAGTTAGCAGTGAACAGTTAGCAGTGAACAGTGAGCAGTGACAAAAAAGAGTCAATACGCTTGAGGGATTCGTTTTTACCCAGCACGTTCATCATTTCAAAAATATCGGGGCCTTTAAGTGCTCCTACCAATGAAAGGCGGAGAGGAATCATTACCTGACCGGGATTGAAAGCATTGTTTTCCATAAAATCGTGAATGGTTTTATTAAGATGTGCGGTCTCCCATAAACGTATTTGTTCAATACAAGCAGCAAGTTTTCTGAGAATACCTGCAGTATCACTATTGCATCTTTTTTTTACAACTTGTTCGTCGTATTTATCAGGCGTTAAAAAGAAGAAAAATGTTTCATTCCATAAGTCCTTCACAAAATTTACACGATCTTTGGTTAAAGCAACAACAGTTTCGACTTTAGATAAATCGGCAAAAATATCTTTATCTTTTAAAACATTATTGAATTCAAGGGCTAAGTTCTTTACATTTTTATTAATAAGGTATTGATGGTTGAACCATTTGGTTTTTTCGGGGTCAAACTTAGCACCTGATTTATTAATGCGTTCAATTGAAAAAGCATGTATCAGTTGTTCCATAGAAAATATCTCTTGTTCTGTGCCCGGGTTCCAGCCTAACAGAGACAGCATATTTATAAAAGCATCGGGGTAATAACCCGACTCTCTGTAACCTGATGAAATTTCGTTGGTATTGGGGTCTGTCCATTGCAGCGGAAATACAGGGAATCCTAATCTGTCGCCATCTCTTTTGCTTAGCTTGCCGTTGCCTTCGGGTTTTAAGAGTAATGGCAAATGAGCAAATTGGGGCATAGAATCTAACCATCCAAAACTTCTGTAAAGTAAAACATGCAAGGGCGCAGAGGGCAACCATTCTTCACCACGGATAACATGAGAAATTTCCATCAGATGGTCGTCAACCACATTGGCTAAATGATAGGTAGGCAAGCCATCGGACTTGAAAAGGACTTTATCGTCGAGTTGAGTGGTATTTACGCGCACTTCTCCTCTGATTAAATCATTTACTAAAATAGTTTCATTTTCAGGAATTAAAAACCTGACAACATAGGGCGAATCGGATTTGAGAAGTGCATTAACTTCTTCAGCGGGCAGAGAAAGCGAGTTTCTGAGATTCATGCGTGTTGAAGCATCGTACTGGAAGTTTAATTTTTTAAGCTGATAATCATTTCTTATAGTTTCTAATGCTTCAGGAGTATCGAAAGCATAATAAGCAAAATTGTTTTTTAAAAGTATATCAACATATTCTTTGTAAATAGCTGTTCTTTCGGATTGCTTGTAGGGTGCAAAAGGGCCTCCAACATGAACACCCTCATCGAACTGAATGCCAGCCCACGTTAACGAGTTTATAATATAGTCTTCAGCTCCTTCAACAAATCGCGTGCGATCGGTATCTTCAATTCTTAAAATCATTTTACCATTGTTTTTCTTAGCAAACAAATAGTTGTATAATGCTGTTCTGACGCCACCAATATGCAAAGGCCCTGTAGGACTTGGGGCAAAACGTACTCTAACCGGACGATTCATAAGGAATAAATTAAATTAATAAAATGCAAAAATATAAAAAATTGTGGAAAGATGAGTGAGCAAAAGTGAACTAAAGTGCACTTCGGCTCCACTTTGTTTCGCTCAGTGACCACCTAAAGTGCACTTCGACTTCACTACGTTACGCTCAGTGACCACCTAAAGTGCCTAAAGTTGGAAGTACTTAGAGTGTGGAGTCCCGATATCTATCGGAAGAGTTAAAGAGCCTGGCGGCGGCAACGGGGGAGTAACACAGAGATACACGGAGCGTTCACAGAGTTGCACAGTGGTTCGCAGGTTCACTAAAGAGAAGAATTGAAAGCAGATACTTCGACTCCGTTAGCTATCGGAGCTCAGTACAAGTGACGCTGATTTTTATGATTTTATAATGATATTAAAATAATTAGTCTTGGGAGTCTGAGTAAATAAAATAATAACTTTGTGTTGAAATATAAGTGTTTAATTAATATTAATAAAATGAGAACTCAAAGAATAAATGTTATTATATTCAGTATATATATTATTATATTATGTACCTTATTACATTCGTGCAATAATGCCCAAGAAGCACAGCTTGTAAAATACAGCGGAAAGGTTTTTGGATCTACTTTTTCCATAAGTTATTATGATACAGAAAACAGGAATTTTCAGAAAGAGATTGACTCACTATTTGGTGTCTTTAATCAAGTGTTTTCAACTTATGACAGTACTTCAATGATTTCGCGCATAAATCAAAACCAGACAGTTGAGTTAAATGATTGGTTTAAAGAAATAGTAAAAGTATCTGACAGTATTTATCAATTAACAAATGGTGCATTTGACCCCACAGTAGGGCCTTTGGTTAATGCATGGGGATTTGGTAAAACAGAAGCTATAAATATGAACAAAAATCAAGTTGATAGTATTTTAAAATTTGTGGGATTCAACAAAATACAAATAAAAGGAAATACGCTTATTAAAACAGATGACCGCTTAATGCTTGATTTTAATGCTATAGCACCGGGATATTGTTCTGATATTGTTGCTTCATTTCTGGAAAGCAAGGGTATTACATCTTATCTTGTTGAAATTGGAGGAGAAATAGCTTCAAAAGGGAAAAAGCCCGACAAAAGTCTGTGGATAGTAGGCATTGAAAAACCTACTCAAGATGCCAACGATTCACAAAGCGTGATGCAAGCATTAAATGTATCTGATAAAGCATTAGCCACATCGGGCAATTACCGTAAATACATAGAAAAGGACGGCAAGCGTTTATCGCATGAAATAGATCCCCAAACAGGATATCCTGAAGAAAACAATCTGTTAAGTGTGACAGTAGTTACTGACAAATGTATTTTAGCTGATGCATACGCCACTGCGTTTATGGTAATGGGATTAGAAAAAGCATTTGAGTATGCCGAAAAAGACAAAACCATAGAGGCTTTTTTTATATATACAGATGCAAAAAATATGGTGCAGACCAAATACACCAAGGGATTTGAAACGATGATAAAAGATTGAAGCAGATAAAAAACTTTTAAAACAATTTGAATTAAAGGTCTAAAGCCATTGCCACAAGTTCTGCAATGTCGTAATTAAAAACTTCTTCTTCTTTATTCTTGTATTTAATACCATCGGTAAGCATGACCATACAAAATGGGCAGGCAGTTGCAATGATGTTGGCGTTTGTTTTCAAAGCATCTTCTGTTCTTTCGATAAATATTTCTTTATTGCCGTCTTCAGCTTCTTTAAACATCTGTCCCCCTCCTCCCCCACAGCACAAGGCAAAGCTTTTATTTCTTTCCATTTCGACTTTATGTGAAGGTATGGCATTTAAAACACAACGGGGAGAGTCGTATTCATTATTAGCACGACCGAGATAACAGGGGTCGTGAAACGTCATTTTTTTGTTTTTAAATAACTCTGAATCAATTATTAATTTTCCATCATCAATGCATTTTTGTAAAAACTGAGTGTAGTTAATGACTTCGTAATGCCCACCCAAATCGGGATATTCATTTTTAAAAATATTAAAACAATGGGGGCAAATAGTAAGAATTTTTTTGATATTGTATTTTGAAAATGTATCAATATTAGCCAGGGCTTGCATCTGATAAAGCATTTCGTTTCCAGCTCTGCGGGCAGGGTCTCCAGTACAGGTCTCTTCTTTGCCCAGAACTGCAAAACTAACAGACAAGTGGGTTAATATTTTAGTAAAGGCCACAGCTACTTTTTTGTACCTGTCGTCGAAAGCTCCTGCACATCCTACCCAAAAGAGATATTCGGGGGTTTCGCCTCTGGCAAATACATCGGCCATTACAGGTATTTCTATTTTAATTTTTTCCATATTTAATTTAAATTTCGTTTATAGGATAATTAATGGGGAATGGAAGTATGGAAGTATGGAAGTATGGAAGTATGGAAGTATGGAAGTATGGAAGAATGGAAAGATGGAAGAATGGAAAGATGGAGTATGGGCACCTCGACATTTCCACAAACTCAGAAATCTCATGTTCAGTGAAAGAAGGCTCAGCAATCTCATGCTTTATATTTTGATAAAATTTCTTCATTAGCTTTATTGAAAAAGATTACTTTTTATTAATATAAATTTCCTGAGCCCATAAGAGTCTGTCTTCGGGAGAGAACTGCCAAGGGGCGCCATTGTTAGTAATATTAGTAAAGATTGTATTTAATCCGGAGGGGGCAGAAGATTCTTCCAGTACAAGGTATCGTCTCATTTCTACAATAAGAGACGGCTGATTTATATTAATTGGGCATTCCTGTGCGCACGCATTGCAAGTAGTGCAAGCCCATAATTCTTCTGTAGAAACATAATCATTAAGCAGGGATTTATTGTCGTTAAAAGTTTTACCATTCTTTACAAGGCCGGGGCCTTTTTCTTTCATACGAGCCCTCAGATTCATAATAATTTTGCGTGGAGATAGTTTTTTGCCGGTGGTAGCAGCGGGGCACATATCAGTACATCTGCCGCACTGAGTACATGATAAAGAATCGAAGTAATTTTTCCATGTAACATCTTCAACATCTTTAACACCAAATCTTTCGGGGGGTGTGGCATTCTGATCGGTATTGGCATAGGCTGTATCGGGGTTCATCATTAACTTAATTTCTTTTGTGATGACATCATTATTGGGTAGTTTTCCGAGCGGCTCAAGCCTGCTTAAAAAGACGTTGGGAACGGATAAAAACACATGAAAATGTTTTGAATAGGGTAACATATTGGCAAAAACAAAAATGAGTAAAATATGTGCCCACCAGCATATTTCGTGGAGCAAGTATAATGTGTCGGGAGTAAGACCTGTAAAAGCCTGAGCTAAAATAGCACTAGCAGGGAAAACACCTATCAAAAGGTCGGAATGTAAAGCCACATAAAAAGTATTCATTCCGAGCAAAGAAATCATTAAAAGCAATATCATAGAAAGAGCCAGATACGCATCAGCGTGGTTTTTGTGTGACAATTCAGCGCCATTAAATCTTTTAATATTAAGGAACAATCGCCTGCTGATAAAAATGACTATACCAATAACGATGATGAAGGCAAAGACATCGCCAGATGCAAAAATGACGTCATAAAATACACCAAGAAACTGCAATGATTTTTCAATACCGAAAATGCCATCAATTACAATCTCTATGCTTCCGATAAGAATAACACAAAAACCCCAAAAAACAAGTGCATGAACAAAGCCTATAAAAGGTCGTCGAAAAATTTTTGTTTGACCAAAGGCCACCCCTAACATCAGCCTTAAGCGTTTTGAAAAATTTTTTACAGGGTATGGTTTTGTAAACTTAAAAAAGGAAATGAGTTTTTTTACTGTATAAGAGAAACATGCTATTGTAGCTAACAAAGCACAAATAAAGAGGAGTTGTTTTATCATAATTTAAAAAATTCAATTATAAACAAAATTAAAACAATGATAATGTATATTAGAAACAAAAATACATTTTTAAGCTGATTAAAACAAAATATTTATTATGATATTGATTTTAAGGTGTTTAAATGTAATTTTTAAAATATTATTTTAAATTTTATTTACCATATAATATGTTTTTATATTTTTGTAAAAAATTTAGCTATGAAAAAACATTATCTATCAATTTTAATTCTTGTTTTTACGATATTAATAACAAATGGATGTAAAACAAAAAAAGAAGTAATAACTGATATACAAAAGCCAAATTCTACAGTTGAAGAGCTCATAAAAAGCGGTGATAAAAATCTGACGGCAAGGAAATATAAAGAAGCGCTTCAGGATTTTGATAAAGCGGCACAATTGGATCCCTATTCAGCGGATATATATAATTACAGAGGAATGACCAAGTATTATATGAATGATTTTCAAGGAGCATTAGCAGATTTTGACAAAACCATTAAGCTTCAACCGGATTATGCTGAGGCCTATAACCTAAGGGGCGTTGTAAAGGGCGAACTCAATGATGAAAAAGGGGCTTGTACCGATTGGGAAAAGTCTTTTGAGCTGGGATTTAAATATGCATTTATTCTTTTAAAGAAATTCTGTCAGGAAGATGAAAAAGAGCAAAAGGAATAATTCTTTTAAAATATTTTTTTAACTTGTGTAACTTTTAATAACTTTGCAAAATAAAATTTAATCATTTAACTTTTAAAATCAGAAAACTATGAAAAAATTTAAACTTTTACTTTTAGGATTTGCCATTATTTTCAGCGCTACATTTGTTGTAAGCAGCTGTGCAGTTGTACCAAGCCCAGTAGGCCCCGTAGGTTTATTTGTAGATGTTAAAGCCCCAATGTATGATGTCGCTTCAAGATTGGATGCTTCAACATTTTCAAAAGAAGGAAAAGCTGAAGCAACAAATATACTTGGATTAATTCAAACCGGAGATTGCAGTATAATGGCTGCAATGAAAGAAGGAAATATCACTAAAATTCACCACGTTGATGTTCAGATAACCAATGTATTGATGCTTTATGCTAAGAAAATAACAATCGTTTACGGAGAATAATTTTATAAACATTTAAATAAATTTCAAAATGAAAAATTTCAAAATTACACTTATAGGAATAGCAATTTTATTCAGTGCTTCTTTCTTTGTTAGCAGTTGTGCTGTAGTGCCAAGTCCAGTAGGCCCAGTAGGTTTGTTTGTTGATGTTAAATCGCCAATGTATGCAGTAGCCTGCAGAATGGATGCATTATCCTATTCAAAAGAAGGCAAAGCTGAAGCAACTAACATTCTTGGTTTGATTCAAACAGGTGACTGTAGTATCACTGAAGCTATGAAGGCAGGTAATATTACAAAAATTCACCATGTTGATCAACAGATTACCAATGTACTTATGTTATATGCAAAGAAAATAACAATAGTTTACGGCGAATAATATAAAGCTAAAATCAACAAGAAAAGACTGTCTCTAAAAGATGGTCTTTTTTTTTGGATAAGAGTCCAGAAAGGTATAAGGAAAGTCAATTTGAAAATGAGACAATTTGAAAATTTGAAAAATGAGAAAAGGTATAAGGGAATAAAGGTATAGGGCATAAAAAGATAAAGGGTAAAAGAAAGATGGAGTGAAAAAGTATATAATGGAAATTTTGAAGAAATTTTAAAAATAGGCCCTAATCTGCACGCTGCCATAGTGCACCATTTTATTTTTGCCGGGCTGACGGCCATCATAAATAAAGCTTAATTGCATATTATTTTTCAGGTTTTTCTGATACAGAATATTCCAGGTCAGGTTATTTCCAGGCTGAAGCGCATCGAGAATTTCGTAAGCTAATGGCGTATTGGTTGGTGCATTGTATTTAATAATGATATAATTTATTTTAGCCATAATATTTCCTTTTTCGAGTTTACTGTATCTGAACTCAGTTCCTACTTGTTTGAAATCGGCTTTTTCTTTAAAAAGCGACAATTGATTTTCTTTAACAGTATTTTTAAACACCAGACTTATTCTGAAATTGGTATTGGGTTGGTAGCTTACAACCGGTTCCAATTCTTCAATATTAAGCTTATAATCTCTGTTTGAAAAGAACTGTGAGTTGTAAGATTTGTTGGCGGTTGATACCGTCATGTTTAGAAAAATTTTTCGTATAAAATTCAATCTGAGCTTTAAACTATTTACATTTAGCTCCCTTGAGTCAAAACCATTTACAAGCAGCATCTTCGACTTGTTGTCGTTATAATTATAATCGATTCCGAAAACAGGAGAATGACTGTTGAAAGATAAAATGTTTTTCAGCGATGAATTAATTGACAACAAGTTACTGTCGGCAATCTGAATGAATACTGGATTTAACACATTCCAACTATTTTCAGTGGTTTTTTTGGAGAGTTGAAAAAACATTTGTTCTGAAAAGCGGGAAATAAATTTTCTAATACCTTTTTTTTCATTCCAAATATTTGCAGGGCTTATACTGACAATTTGATTGTATTGGTTAGAATAGGCTTTAATATATTGGTTTGTGGGAACAAAAACTTTAATATAGTTGGCTTGATCCTGAAAAGCAGCTATCTGAAATTCATCCAGTTCTTTAACTGTATTGTTGTTGTAATCGATCCAAGTATAAGCTCCTTGTCCGGGTGGCACTTCCACAAATACATATTCGTTTTTGACTTCTAGTCCGGAGCCTATTTCATAAAAGGTGTTAAGGCTCAAGAGTCCTTTATAAACCCTGCAGAAGTATTCTATTCTGCCAATGGTATTATTGTCGGGTTTGATACCTTGTTGAATTAAAAAGTCGCTGATGTTATACAGATTTCTGTAAGCCGCATAGAAGCTTAACTTTTGCTTAGAAGCATTTCCGAAAGCAGCAGAAGCGCCGGCCTCATCAGCTCTTGATGAAAAGTAAAATTTGTATGCAGCAGGGTAAAAATCGTTTCTGATGCGGTAAAACAAGGTAAAAATTTTACTGCTTGTATCTGCATTATTAATAAAAGCCTCGTATTGTTCATAATTAGAACTTTTGAAAGTCAGTGTATCAGTTGCAATTTCGTGAAACTGATTCTTCTCAAACTCATTTTTAACCCCTAATGTAAACCACTTAAAGTTTCTTCCAAGAGTAGCATTCTGTCTTAAATATAATGTTCTAAAAAAGGATGTTTTTGTATTTGTTAATGAAGCATTTATTAATGAAAAATACTTGCTTTTGTACAAAGCGGCACTGAAAGTATTTTGCAATCCCTGATAAGTGTTGGTTTTCAGAAATGAGTTTATACTGTATGATATATTATTTTTTTTATTATCGTACAAGTTCAGTTTCAGACCCGACAAATGTTCATCACTAAGAGTTTGTTCGGTAATATTCCAATACCTTTCAAATTCAGCATCTCTGTATCTTTCAATGGGTTTGAAATACTTTTGTGTCCACTCGTGAGAAAAAGATGTTTTTAATTGCCAAATGTTTAAAGTGTCCGTTTTATTTATTTTTTTAATATTCTCAGCCCCTACCCTTAGTGCTATACCGCTATTATCATTATTGTTTAATTTTGAAAATGTGTTGAGGTCATTATTACTTATAGCAAGCTCTATATTTGCATTTGTATTTTTATTAATATTATACAATGCGTTAAAAGTAAACATCTGTTGTTTTTGAGGAGCGATGAGTAAAATAATGGGTTCGTGTGTGCCTTGTTTTATTCCATTCAGAGGGGCTACCCATTTAAAGACCCGACCATTAGCAGCCGTTAGTTGTTGTATATAGTTGCCATTGCCCTGTCCTGTATTTGAAAAACCCAAGCGGTAATGGGCACTGTCGGGGCTTACAGAATAAACAAATATGGAATCATACACAGTGCCATTAACAAGAGAATCAACCATTTTATACATTACGTATTCGTCATTAAAGGGCATGCTGTCGATATTGTAAGAAATAGCATTTTGCAAACTATCGCCAATAGTGCCTAACAGCAGTTTTTGTTCGGGTGTAAGTTCCTGATTCTGAGGTTGACTTTTAATATCTTGCTCAGAAAAGAAATTAAATTGCAGCTCTAATTTTCTTGATTTGATTTTATTTCCTGAGTAGAACATTGAGCGCGCATAGTTTTTATCGGAATATTCAAACTCGACAATAATTCTTTTATCTTTTGTAATGAGATTTCGGGGCATGAACGTTATTTCAGCAGTATTATAATCCATAGTATAATCAAAATCCTGCCCTCTCTGCAGTAAACGCCCATCAATATAGACCTTTTCGGTACCTGCAAGGACAACAATATACAATTCATTATTTGTTCCTCTTAATTTGTAAGGCCCCTGATTGCCTTCAAGGGCAGGAATACTATTTTTGGCATAGCGCCCTTTAGAAATGGCTGCTGCAAGGGAAGAACTCACCTTAAGGGTTTTATCATTTTCATTAGAATCATAATTCAGGTCGAACAAACCACCCTGGGCTTTTTTATTAAACCGCATAAAATGTGTAGTGGGGTTATGTATTTCAAAATCTCCGGCTGTGAGTTTAATGATATTATTATAAATCTGAATATACACTTTGTCGAATTCCTGAATTTGCTGGGTGGTACCTTCGGGTTGTACCGGAATATTGTTATCGGTAATGGCCGCGGCTATATTCAGATCCTTGCTCAGCTTACCTGAGAGCTGCAAATTCAGTGAAGAATTTACAACAGCATCCTGATTATTTCCGACTGAAATGCCACGGGAAATACTGCCATCGGAAGTAAGGTTGCCAATACCAAACAGATCATCTTTAGTGGGCACAGGTTTATAAAAATAGCCGTCATCGGAAGATTGACTGTATTTTTTCAGAGAATCGAGATCTTTATTTTTCGCAACTTCTTTAAAATTGAATTTAAACACTCTGTACTTAATAAAAATTTCTTTATGCTTTTGTCTGAAAGCCTTATCCGTAATAATAAAAGGCTCGATGTAGTCAATAATATATAAAGAATCATCCAACAAAACGCTGTCGGATGTGTAAACAGTCAAGGAACCAATGACAATACTAAAACTGTCAATTTTAACAGTATCATTATCCAAAACTATTTTTTTAATTCTCAGATTACTTCCTTCCTGTGAAAATAACATCACAGAAGAAAAAAGACAAAGAAATAATATAAAGATAAATCGTTTCAAAAAAAATGGCAAAAATTATTATCAAACCTACAAAAAAAAACAATAAGTTTGTTCTTATAAAAAAACAAAGACATTTTATGAATAGCACTCCCCCCTTTCTAAAATCAGGTGACAGTGTTGGGATTGTAGCACCTGCCCGTAAAATATCAGTGTCAGAATTGAAGCCTGCTATTGAAACATTTACATCATGGGGATTAGAAGTACTATTGGGTGAAAATATTTTTAATTCGGACAACCAATTTTCGGGAACAGATGAAGAGAGAGCAGCCGATTTTCAGAAAATGCTTAACAACACAGAAATTAAAGCCATTTTTTGCGCTCGGGGAGGTTATGGGACAGTAAGAATAATAGACAGACTTGATTTTTCGACTTTTATTAAAAACCCCAAATGGATTGTCGGTTATAGTGATGTCACTGTTATTCATTCACATATTCACAACTTGTGTGGGATTGAAACACTGCATGCTGCGATGCCCATCAATTTTTCAACTTCTGATTTTTCAGAAGCCTCGCTGACAACTTTAAAAAACACACTATTTGGCAAAACATTAGAATATACTGTTGATGGACACCCATTAAACAATGAGGGTTGTGCCAAGGGCATGCTTGTGGGGGGCAATTTGTCTGTGCTTTATAGCTTATTGGGCAGTGAATCAGATATTAACACAAAAAACAAGATTTTATTTATTGAAGACCTTGATGAATACCTTTACCATATAGACCGCATGATGATGTGCCTTAAGAGAGCAGGAAAGCTGGAAGGATTATCAGGAATTATTATCGGCGGCATGAATAAGATGAACGACAATGCAGTTCCATTTGGTAAAACGCCCTATGAAATAATAAATGACGTTTTAAAAGATTATTCTTTCCCAACTTGCTATAGTTTTCCATCGGGACATATCAAAGACAACAGGTGCCTAATAATGGGAAGATGCATTGAGATTGACATACAAAAAAGCAAAGTTAATGTTAACTTCAATTAAGTTTTTTATTTTTATTTTTTACTTAATTTAGCAAGCTGAAATAAAAAAAATCATGAGGAGAATACCAATTATAGGTTCTGTTATAAAAAGAGCTATAGAAATAAAAATAAAAATACCTTCCATTTTAAAAATTAAGGAGCCCCAAGCTGTTCAGAAAAGAACTTTAAAAAAGCTTTTAAAGAAAGCGGCCAACACATCATTTGGAGAGCACTTTTATTTTTATGACATTTTAAAAGAAAGGGATTTGGTAGCTTCATTTAAGGCTAATGTTCCGGTATTTGATTATAATTCGATTTATAAAAACTGGTGGTACCGTTGTCTTAACGGAGAGCCCTATGTTAGCTGGCCGGGCAGCATTAAGTACTTTGCATTAAGTTCAGGCACATCCGAAGCATCGAGCAAATACATACCTGTTACCAACAGCATGCTTAAAGCCATAAAACGAACGAGCATCAAACAGATATTTTCGTTGGCACAGTATGATTTTCCCAATGAGTTTTTTCAGAAAGGCATATTGATGTTGGGTGGCAGCACCCACTTACACTTCAATGGCACCTATTATGAAGGTGATTTGTCGGGCATTACGGCAAAAAACATCCCCTTTTGGTTTGAACATTTTTACAAACCAGGTAAGCGTATTTCGAAAGAAAGAGACTGGGAAACAAAATTAGATGAGATAGTAAAAAATGCAAAAAACTGGGATATTGGAGTTATTTGTGGTGTGCCAGCCTGGCTACAAATATTAATAGAAAAGATAATTGTTTATTACAATGTGAAAACCATCCATGATATATGGCCCAATCTTTCAATATATGTTCACGGAGGTGTATCATTCGGTCCTTATAAAAAAGGATTTGATAAACTTTTAGGCAAGCCATTGGTTTATATAGAAACATATCTTGCATCCGAGGGCTTTTTAGCTTTTCAGAGCAGGCCTAATACATCTTCAATGCAATTGGTTTTGGACAGCGGTTTGTTTTTTGAGTTTGTGCCATTCAATGAGGAAAATTTTGATGAAAACAACAATATTAAACCCAATTGTACGACACTTACAATAAGTGAAGTAGAAGAAGATAAAGATTATGCTGTTTTAATATCATCATGTGCAGGCGCCTGGAGGTATTTAATAGGCGACACCATTAAGTTTACATCTAAAGAGAGTTCGGAGATAATAATTACAGGCCGCACAAAACACTTTCTGAATTTATGCGGGGAACATCTTTCGCAGGAAAACATGAATATGGCTATCAGGAACGTGGCTGAAGAATTGAAAATAGATATTTTTGAATTTACAGTTGCAGGCATAAAGCATGAAACTATGTTTGCTCACAAGTGGTTTATAGGAACAAACAGTGCTGTTGATTCAGCTGTAATTAAAGAAAAGCTTGACAAACAGCTTAAAGTGTTGAATGACGATTACCGTGTTGAACGAATTGCGGCTATAAAGGATGTGTTTGTTGAAGTGCTGCCTAACAAAATATTTTATGATTTTATGAAGTATAAAGGTAAAGAAGGTGCTCAGAACAAGTTTCCAAGAGTCATAAAAAACAACCAACTTGAGGAGTGGGAAAATTTTATAAAAAATAATTAAAAGGGATGCTTTTTGATTTTTTCAGAGGAATAATGCTAGGATTGACAGTGGCTTTGCTTATTGGTCCTGTCTTTTTTACTATTATTCAAACAAGCATTTACAGAGGTTTCCGGTCGGGTGTTTATTTGTCTTTTGGAGTGCTGCTGAGCGACTTCACATTGATTGTATTAAGCTATATCGGTATCCTTGGGCTTTTGAACAGTGAAACAAATCAAGTTTTTATCGGGATAATAGGGGGCACACTTTTAATAATATTTGGTGTTGTTACCCTTACAAGGAAGCCTTCTACAAAAGCAAAAGACAGTACTCAGCCTTTGAAAATAAGCAAGCCAGGTCCATTAACTTATATTGTCAAGGGATATTTCATGAATATTATGAATCCATTTTTACTGATTTTCTGGATAACAGTAATGAGTGTTTACAGCACCAGAAAGGATATTGAGAGCAAAGATATAATCATTTTTTTTACAGCGACACTGTCAACCATTTTTTGTACAGATGTCATCAAATGTTATATAGCAAAAAAGATAAAACGATTTATTACTGAAAAAATACTTCTGTGGATTAACCGGTTTATTGGCCTTATTTTAATTGGGTTCGGTATTGTATTAATTATACGTGTTATCCTTTTAACTAACTTTTTTTAAAAGTAATTTATTCTTCTCTATATAATAAATTATAAAAAAGAAACAGCATAAAATCACAGTATTAATGAATAGTTTGTAATTCCCAATTACCGGTTCAATCAATACACTTAAAAAGAATAAGATCAAAGCAAGAATAAAATATATAATGCTTTTTAGCACATTATAATTTACATTATAATGTTTTTGGCCCACAATATAGGAGGCAACCATCATAATAAAATAGCATAAAAATGTTGCCCATGCGGCTCCCATATAACCCCAAATTGGGATCCACCAATAATTCAGCAACAGGGTAATAATGGCTCCAAAAATAGCCAGATAGGCCCCATAGATAGTTTTTCCGGAAAGTTTATACCAAATAGAAAGGTTGTAAAAAATGCCCAAAAACACATTGGCTAATAATAAAACCGGAACAACTTTTAATCCTTCATAATAATCTGTGCCTACAAAGTATTTAACAATATCAATATACATCATAATAATCATAAATATTGACAAGCAAGTAATTACAAAATAATTCATTACAGAAGCATAAATTTGTTTTGCGTCCTTGTTTTGGGATTGAGAAAAGAAAAAGGGATCGGCTGCAAACCGGAACGCCTGAATAAAAATAGTTATTATAATAGAAATTTTATAGCATGCACTATATATTCCTAATTGAGACATAGAAATGTTTTCTGGCAACAAAAATTTAATTAAAATTCTGTCAATTGTTTCGTTTACAATACCCGCCATACCTGCAATTAAAAGAGGAAGCGCATAAACAATCATGGTCTTCCAGATTTGTTTATCGAAAAAGAGCTTGACTTTTAAAACAGAAGGCAGCAACAGAATAAATGTTATAACACTGGCCAATAAGTTTGAAATAAAAACATAACCGACGCCCAGACTATCATTATAAACCAATTCTATTAGGGGTTTTAAAAAATCAGGAGACACATTGTTTTTAACAATAAAAGGGCAAAAAACAATAAAAAACAAATTAAAACCAATATTGAATCCAATATTAATAAGCTTTATAAGAGCAAATTGTTTGGGTTTATTGTCGGCTCTTAACTTTGCAAATGGGATGGTTGATATGGCATCGAGTGCTACTATTAGAGCGAGCCAATTGATATATTCAACATTGTTGGGATATCTGATAAGAGAAGCAATATCGCCAGAAAATACAAAAAGTATAATAACAAAAAGTAAAGAAGTAAAAAGAAGAGAGATAAACGATGTAGAAAAAACTTTCAATTTATTGGCAGACGATTCGTAATGCCTGAAAAAGGAAGTTTCCATACCATAAGTCAGGAATACATTAACGAATGAGATATAAGCATATAATTCTGCAATAATACCATACTCAGAAGGCATAAAAATACGTGTATAAATGGGTACCAATAAATAATTCAGCAACCTCCCAATGATGCTACTGAAGCCATATATTGCAGTTTGTCCGGCAAGTTTTTTTAATGGATTCAATGGGCTGAGATATTATATAGTTTTATTGTAAATCGGCAAGGTAACAATAAAAGTAGTTCCTTTTCCAAATTCTGACTCAAAAGTAATACTTCCTTTAAAACCCTCAACAATATTTTTCACAATAGCTAAACCAAGACCCATTCCTGAAGTTTTCGTGGTAAAGCTGGGTAAAAATATTTTCTTGGCTTCTTCATCGGAGATACCTTTGCCATTATCATTTAACGAAACAACGTAATTGTTGTTGTTTTGAGCAATGCTAATAATAATCACACCTTTTATATGTTCGTCTATAGCTTGGAGTGAATTTTTAATAAGATTGTCAAAGGCTCTCTTCAACTGCATTTCGTCAGCCATTATCAAATACTTTTCAGAAGAAGTATTAAAAACAAATTCAACATTAGTAATATCTTTATAAATACTCACTGATTTAGCAATAATTTCATTAAGGTCTAAAACAGCACTTTCGGCGACAGGCATTTTTGCAAAATCGGAAAAACTTGTTGCAATTGAAGAAAGTGTTTCAATCTGATCAATCATCATTAGGGTAAATTTATCTAATTTTTCTTCCCATTCATTTGGTTTGTCCATTAATGATCTTTGCAAATGTTGCACACTTAATTTCATCGGTGTCAATGGGTTTTTAATTTCGTGGGCTACTTGTTTTGCCATTTCGCGCCAAGCCGATTCTCTCTCGGATTGTGCCAGCAAACTTACACTTTTAGCCAATTCATCAATCAATCGGTTGTACTCATTAACGAGGTTTCCAATTTCATCATGTTTATTCCAAACAATTTTTTCATTGACTTTTCCAAGTTTAAATGAACTTAATTTTTCTTTTATTAATTGCAATGGCTTGGTAATATATCTTGAAATAAGCACGGCAATAATTATCGAAAAAGCAATTAAAAAAACATAAATATTGATGAAGGCAGCCAAAAAAGCCGAAATTTCTTTGTTTTGCTCACTTTGCTTGGCAAAATACGGCAGGTTAATATATCCTATGCATTTGTTGTCTTTGTTTGAAAACGGGATGTATGCCGATATATAATTTAAAGCGCCAATGTTCTCATCATGAATGTAGAAGGTTTTTCTTAAATACGTCATGTTATGAAAAGCCTCAGCATTCATTTTTCTAGAAATCAAACCTTCAGAAAATATTTTGTATCTGGAAGAGGCTATCAGATTTCCATTTAAATCATAGAGATTAATATCTGTAAAAAACACATTAGAGAATTTGATTAATAATTCGGTCACATATTCAGATATTTCAGGCGTAAAAGCGTCGGCTTCTGACAATTTATTTTCCATTTCAATTAATACGGAATGTGCTTTTTCACTAATGTTATCGTAGTTTTTGTTGTTATAAATTTTAATAATAAATTGGAACGTAAAAACCCCAATTGAAATAAATGAAATAATCACTATAAAAAACATAGCAAGGCGGACCCTGTTGCTGAAATTAAAAAAATCACCTCGAATAAGTTTGGGCGAGAAAAATATAAGTCTCAAAATCAACCAAATAGAACAATAAAACACAAATAAATAAGAGAATGTTGCAATTACATCAATAACATCTGTATCTTTTATGCTTACAACCAACTCCGTAGCATCATCAACTTTGTAATACAAATGGTTGTATCCTTTCTTTTTAAAAAAGAAAATATTTCTATTGCCAGGGTTATAATTTGCAGAATTTAAGTAATAAAAGAATTTGCCATATTGCATTACCAGCTCTTTATTTATGTATTTTGCATAATTGTAATTTGATAAATTTTTATTGATTTTTACACCTTTATCTATAAGTAATTCGGGGTAGCCCAGTTGTTTAGGGATAAACTTAGACAGGAGCTCAATATAAACAGTTACGATTTTCCCTTCGGCATTAGTCACAATTGGTATTTCGGCTAAGTATGAGTTGCGACCCGATATTTGATTAATCTGATATAAATTTTCTACAGATGAAAGCTTTCCGGAATTTTCCTTTATATTTTTAAAAAATTGATTACAATTAACTTCTACATTTTCAGGTTTAATGACCAAATTATCATCATCACAACAAAGCGTGATCTGAATGTCATATTTTGACCAATATCCTGAAAAATATTTATCGAGCAGATATTTGTTAATTATGATTTCATTTTGAATATGTTTATTAAGGTATTTGGCCAGTAAGGTATCCGTTAAAATTTTATTTTGAATGTCATCAAAAAGGTACTCTGCAATTGGATCATTTTCTGAGGCCAAATTTTGAGCTAAAATTTTTCTTCTTTCCTTTTCTTTAAAATCAGAAAAGTAATATGTAAAATAGGTTGAACAAAATGCAAATAACAGCGTGTATAAAATAATTGAAGAAAATTTATTTGGATTAACATTTTTCTTTACATGGTATAAAATAAGCACTAAAAACAGAACTATGACAAGCAGATAATACAGATCGAATTTTAGCTTTAATAAAAAGATAGCAACAACAGTAATAATAATTGAATTTACAAGAAGGATATAATGAAGTTTGCTTTTATCAAACACTTTTAAAAGAAGCTTTATAAATATATAAATTAGATATAAAATGCTTAACAATGTTAAGAATATTGCAAAGAAGCTCCAAAAACTGAAAACTGTTAGTTCAAAAAAATTATTAAAAAGAAAATAAATATTAGAATTAATGATTAATATCTCAAAGGTGTCGCGTATTAAATATAATAAGGCAAAACTTAATGGAATAGTAAAGAAAACAACAAATGCATTTTTAATTTTGTTGTCTTTTGCCTTTACACTTATTAAATCATGTTTAAAAACAAAAAAAGAAAAGAGAAAAAAGCAAATACAATTTAAAATTAAATCTCCCAGAGAGGGTAAAAAAGAAGATGAAGCAAAATACAGAGGTGAAAATATTTCTAAACTAATTATTATATTTGATAATCTATATTTAAATATTATATATCTAAATAAAATTACAATAAACGCAAGAATAATAAATTTAATATTATTAAAAAATGATTTTTTGGCCAGAGATAAAGAAATATAAAGCCACAAAAAACAAATAGCGAGAGAAAAGCAAACAACAAACAAAATAAAAAGAACCGTTTCGTGAAAAATTGATTTTGATGTGTTTTCTTTAAAAGTTACAGAAAAAAGAAAATCTTTATTGGCAGAAAACACATTATAAATATCTTTTTTTAGGGCTAACGCTACATCAACTTTCTTTTCAGTTAAATTTGTATTTAATATATTGTTTAAAAACTGATTTTGGCAAGTAAATTCGCTTTTTATTAAATATATACCGATAAAGCAATAACTTTTATCAATTAAAAAATCAGAAAGATACCAACCATTAGTAGCATGGATGATTTTTGAATTCATAAAATCGTTTTTACAAAAATCATCAATAGGGAAAAAATTATTAGACCAAAAAGTCAAAGAATCATTTTTAAAAATAAAGAAATTACAATCTTCGGCAGCTAATCCGGATTTATTAATTTTATCATAAAGTTCAGGCAACTTGCTGTCATAAAAAGATTTTTTTAGTACTGTTAGTTTGTCAATCAGCCTATTATTTTCGATTTGGAGATTTTTTTCTATCTGACTAAGCACTTTAGAATAGTTGACAGGCTTCTTCAGATATTCGGCATAAACGAACAAAAGAAACAGGAATAAAACAAGAAAGCTAAAAAGTATTTTAATTATTTTTGGTAAATGCATTTATAAAATATTAAAAAAAGCTCATTACTATTTTTGCAATTAAAAACAAAGTTAAAGTTTTGAATAACAATGCTAAAGTTTTTTTTAATTTTATTGTTTTATGAATATAAATACTTTATCTTTGTAAGTTAGAATAAATAACCTTTTTACCACAATTAACAAATAATCAACCCATGAAAAAGATTTTACTTCCCTTATTTTTTCTCTTCTTATTATCATTAAATGTAAACAGTCAGGTTCGAACAGTAAGTAATAATGTCAACACACCGGGGCAATATACAAATTTGCAAGAAGCTATAAATGCAGCAGTACCCGGAGACACTATTTATGTTCATGGTTCTCCTTCTGGTTATGGCAATATTACAGTAAATAAACGGCTAACCTTTATAGGACCTGGTTTTAATCCGCAATCTCAATTTAATTTGGGTGCTTATATCACAACAATTACTTTGGATTCTATAATCCCAACAAGCGGCGCTAAAGGAAGTGTTTTTATCGGGTTAAATATTGGAAATTTTGCAAAGAAAACAACTGATATTTTCCAAATTGATAATATAATTATTGACCGATGCAGAATCGCATCAACTGTAAAAACTTACTGTAATGGCAATAATTGGGTTTTTAAAGATTGTTTTTTTTCTTTTTCAGGATACAATGTTTATGTTGATATTGATTATTATAGCAATATTTTGATAACAAATAGTTTCTTTTTATTCAGTCCTATCACTACTCCAAATGTTGCAGCAATTGCAAACTCAAATAAATCATCAGTGATTGTCAACAATAATATATTTACAGGATATCATCAGGGAGGCTCATTTGAAAATGTAATAAATGCCCAATTCTCAAATAATATTTTCTTTGGAAAATCACCCCAAGGAGCAGGGTCAAGTGTTTTTGAAAAAAACCTGACTTATGCTTCAACTCAAACACAGTTGCCATATGGCACCAACACTGGGAACTCGAATTTTGTAAATGTTGACCCGCAATTTGTCAATATTCCTGTCAATACTTTTACATTTTCCTTTGCTTATGATTTTCATTTACAACCTTCATCTCCCGGTATAAATGCTGGTACTGATGGCACAGACATCGGGATTTTCGGGGGTGGTTATCCCATGCCCACAAACAGCAATATTATTACCGGGGAATCAAGACTGCCACAAATCTATTATATGAACATACTAAATAACGTTATTGATCAGAACACACCCATTAATGTGACTGTAAAAGCAAGAAAAATGAATTAAGTTTTTTAAATTTAACCTGTTCACTCAATAACAAATGAAAAACAAAACACTATATATTTCAAAATTTATTTTGCTCAGTATTATTTTATGTTTGTGGGTTAATCAAAAGAGCTTTTCACAAACTATTGTTGCAGCAGAATATTTCTTCAATACTGATCCTGGTGTTGGTAATGGAATGCCTTTTCCTATTACTTCAGGCGATAATATTACTATTAACTACACTTTCCCAACAACAGGGCTAAGTCCTGGATTTAATCATCTGTTTATCCGATTTAAAAACAATCAGGGAAAATGGTCTCTATACGAAAACCGAACCATTTTAATAAAAAGCCAACCACCACCCACTTCACAAATTTATAAAGGAGAATATTTTTTTGATACAGACCCGGGTGTAGGCAATGCAACACCCACGACTGTTACTATTACACCTGGAAATGATATTACTATTAACTTTCCTATAAATATTACTGCGCTTACAGATGGCTTTCATGCGCTTTTTTACAGAGTAAAAGATTACACAGGAAAATGGAGTTTGTATAATGATCGTATTATTTATATCATTAATTCAATTCCAAACTACAGGCTTAATTACTGTGAATATTTTTTCAATACTGATACCGCTTTAGGAAGCGGAGTCCCTTTTATATTCACTCTTGCGGACAATAAAGACACAAGTTTTATTATAAATACTACAGGGCTTCCTGCAGGTGAAAACATTTTAGCTTTTAGGTTTCGTGACAGCACGGGTGTTTACAGTTTAAATGCTGCAAAAAAAGTTAGAATTTGTGATGTGGCTGCTTTGGCAAATTTTACAGCCGATACTGTGTGTTTAGGACAGGATTCAACTATTTTTAACAACCTGTCTACCGGCGGGGACACAACTACTATATACAAGTGGGATTTTGACGGAAACGGAACCACAGATTACCAAACGACAGGACTAATTGGACAAAGCACCCCTGCACAATTCAGATACAAATATGCAACAGGCGGCATTTTTCAGTGTAAATTGATTACAGATAATGGGGGTGGTTGTTCTGACACAATCATTAAACCCGTTAAAGTTATTTCATATCCAACGCCACCTGTACCAACAGGAATATCTGCACTGTGCATTAACAGTTCTAATTCTACATACACCATTCCAGCAATACAAGGGGCAACTGCATATACATGGTTTCTCACACCCTCAAATGCCGGCGTGCTTACAAGTGCAGACACTTCTGTTGTTATTGACTGGAATAACACCTATACGGGCACTGTTCAACTGACAGTAAAAGCTGATCATGGTACTTGTACAAGTCCTCAATCTGCACCAGTTTCTCCCTCATTAACAATAACAATAAGTCCACAAACTATAGCCGGCTCTATTTCTCTTGCTCAGAGTTCAATATGTGAGGGAAGTTCTACAGGAAGTATCACACTAAGCGGATATCTTGGAACCATAATAAAATGGCAAAAGAGACATAACAATGGCACATGGTACGATATTCTATCTAATAGTCCTGTATTATCAGAAACACCATCAAGTGGCGGGACATGGGATTACAGGGCATTGGTTAAAAACGGAGGATGTGATACCGCATTCGCTAATTATGCTACAATTACTGTTTATCCCAAACCATCTCCTGCAGGAACAATTACAGGTTCAACATTAGTTTGTGAAGGGCAATATCAGGTAGCCTATTCAGTACCTGCAATAACGGGTGCCACAAATTACACCTGGAATTTACCATTGGGCGCCACCATTTCATCAGGACAAGGTACCAATTCTATATTAGTAAATTTCAATATGGGTGCAAACTCCGGAACAATAGGTGTTTTTGGAAGCAATACTTGCGGTATAGGATATACATCACCTCTTTATTCGATTACCGTTAACACATCGCCTATTGCCAATGCCGGAACTGATTTGCTTGTTTGGTACAACACAAAAGATACATTATCCGGTTCTGCTTTTAGTGGTCATCCACCTTACACTTACTCATGGTCTCCTACATCTTTATTGGAAAATGCAAACTTACAGAACCCAATTACAGTAGGAATGGTTAATTCTACACCATTCACATTAACTGTAACCGACAGCTTAGGATGTACCGGCACAGACCAGGTTAATGTAATAGTCATAGGGCAACCTATAAGTGCTACGCCTATTGCAGATCCTTCAATAATATGTCAGGGTGCAACATCGCAACTTAATGTATTGCCTGGCGGAGGTTCCGGAAGCTATACCTATTCATGGACTTCTAACCCATCAGGTTTTACTTCTTCTGTACAAAATCCTGTGGTATCGCCAACAATAACCACACAGTATATTGTAGTAGTCAATGATGGTTCTCAAACGATCAGTGCATCTGTAACCGTCACAATTAGCCCCAAGCCATCAACAGCTGGTACTATAACAGGCACTAACACTGTTTGCAGGGGGCAATCGAGTGTGTCTTTTTCTGTTCCACTTATTGCCAATGCAACGGGATATGTGTGGACTTACCCTGCCGGCTCTTCAATATTTTCAGGTTCCAACACCAACAACATAGTTCTGGATTTTGGTCCCAACGCCACATCGGGTGTAGTTACAGTTTTGGGGACAAACATGTGTGGATCGGGGTTGGTTTCTCAAAGCTATTCAGTAACCGTCAATCCTTTACCCTTGGCCAATGCGGGTCCAACACAAAACATAGGAAACGGCTCTTCAACCACTTTGCAAGGGACAGCTTCCAATGGATCAGGTAATTATTCATACACGTGGGCACCTGCCATACAGTTGGTAAATCCTAATGTGCAAAACCCACAAACTGTGAGTTTAACAAACTCAACATCATTTACATTAACTGTAACAGATAATGTAACAGGTTGTTATAACACTTCAACTGTTTTAGTACTGGTTACAGGTTTTCCATTAAGTGCCACAACTACTGCAGTGCCAACTACTATTTGCCAGGGAGACAGCTCAGAAATAAATGCACTTCCCAGTGGTGGCAACGGGACTTATTCCTATTCATGGTCTTCCAATCCTCCCGGTTTCACCTCAAATACCCAAAACCCTACTGTTACTCCATCAGTAACCACAGAATATACAGTAACAGTATCAGCAGGAGGTCAAACAACCACATCCAATGTTGTTGTGATTGTAAGTCCTATACCAGTACAACCCGGTACAATAACAGGTGATAATATAGTGTGCAGGGGAGAAACAAGTGTGTTATATACTGTCCCAATAGTACCTGGAGCCAATAGCTACAACTGGACACTACCTCCCGGAGCCTCCATCTATTCTGGAAACGGCACAAATTCAATTTATGTTAATTATTCTCTTACAGCCAATTCGGGCAATATAAGTGTTAATGCCTCTAATTTCTGTGGCAGCAGCTCATATACAAATAATTACCCGGTAACTGTCAATTTATTGCCTAATGCTTTTGCAGGTAATGATACTGTTATATTATCGGGAGTTGTTGCTAATTTGCATGGAGAAGCATCTGGAGGTTCGGGAAATTATTCTTATGACTGGTCGCCCTCAATACTCCTTGACACTGCAAACATCGCCAACCCGACAACGATTGCTTTAACCACATCTCAAACATTTACATTGACAGTTACTGACAATGTAACAGGATGTAAAAAAACTTCTACGATGCAAGTCATTATATATGGCGGCGGGTTAACAGCTACTGCCAGTGCCAGCCCTCAAACAATATGTGAAGGGGCCACTACCCAGCTTAATGCTTTACCACAAGGGGGATCCGGCACTTATACCTATACATGGACATCAGTACCGGCTGGTTTCACAGATACTTTAAAAAATCCAACGGTATCCCCTACCGAAAACACTCAATACTTTGTTGCTGTTGAAGATGGATCTCAACAAGCGTTTGCATCAGTAATGGTAAGTATTAATCCTTTACCTGAAAGCGCCGGTGTAATTGTAGGCGACACACAGGTTTGCCAGGGTGAAACAGGTGTTTTATTTTCTGTACCTTATATTGCCAATGCAACAGGTTATAATTGGACATTGCCAAGTGGTATTATATTGGCAAGTGGTTCAAATACAAATACCATAACATTAAATTTTACACAAGCCGCTCAATCAGGTAATATAACTGTAGTTGGAACAAATTTCTGTGGTATGGGAGCACCTTCTCAACTGCCTATTCACATTGACAGTTTGCCCATAGCCAATGCAGGTAATGATACTACTATTGCACAAAATGCCTCTACCCAGTTAAATGGTACTGCATCAGGTGGATCAGGGAACTTTAGTTACAGCTGGAGTCCGACATCTATTTTAAACAATCCCAATACGCCCAATCCGACCACCACGCCATTGGCCAGTTCTGCTTTACTCACATTAGTTGTTACAGATAATATAACAGGTTGTCAGAGCAGCGATCAGGTGCAAGTCATCGTTACGGGTGTGCCATTAAGTGTTGCTGCTGATGCAACACCACAAACAATATGTCAGGGAGGACAAAGCATGCTTTTTGCATTGCCTACAGGAGGGACAGGAAATTACTCTTACTCATGGACATCCAATCCTCCGGGATTTAATTCAAACCAGCAGAATCCAACTGTAACACCCTCACAAACCATGCAATATACCGTAGTTATTAATGACCAGGCACAAACTGCCATGTCGGCTATAACTGTTACCTTAAGTTCTTTACCGGCTGCTGCAGGCCAAATTTCCGGCACCACATCAGTGTGCAGGGGAGAAAATGGCGTAAGCTTTTCAATTCCATTGATACCTGGAGCAACTTCATATGCCTGGTCGTTGCCTAATGGTGCAACCATAGCTTCGGGGGCTAATTCAAATGCGATTATTGTAAACTTCTCACTTACTGCATCATCGGGACTCATTTCGGTGTATGGCTTAAACACATGTGGTAATGGTGCTGCTTCAAGCTTTCAGATTACAGTAAACCATCTTCCTACAGCTTATGCCGGACCCGACATGGCTATTAGTCAAAATTCTGACACAATACTGCATGGCAGTGCCACAGGAGGTTACGGCACCTATAATTATTTATGGGCACCCTCAATTTTGCTTGTTGATCCCAATGTACAAAACCCTGTTACATTGAGTTTATTTGCTCCAACAACCTTTTACCTAACGGTTACAGACGCTGTATCGGGTTGTAAAGGGACAGATAATGTGACCATATATATTTGGGGTGGACCACTTTCATTAGGTACCACGGCATCTCAATCGAATTTGTGTCAGGGGCAATCATCTACCTTAAGCGCCATTCCAACCGGAGGCTCCGGTATATATACCTACAGTTGGACATCAACTCCTACAGGGTTTACTTCAACCATTCAGAATCCGATTGTGACACCTACAGTTACAACCACCTATCATCTGACAGTAAATGATGGTACTAATAACGCTACTTCAAACGTAGTTGTAGCTGTAAATCCACTGCCATCCACACCCGGTATTATCACCGGAACAAGTGTCTTATGTCAAGGTACAAACGGTGTTACATTTACAGTAACACCTGTAAACGGAGCTACCAGTTACAACTGGTCTTTGCCCACAGGTGCAATAATTGTTGGAGGAGCAGGAACAAACTCCATCACAGTTAACTTTTCATCGGGAGCTGTTTCAGGCATTATAAAAGTGAATGGTGTGAATTTATGTGGTTCTGGCTCCTTTTCGCCGCCTTTCCAACTTACTGTTAATCCTTCACCGGTAGTAAATGCAGGAATGGATCAAAATATAACAGGTGGATACTTTACATCCTTGTTGGGAACAGTATCAGGAGGTGTCGGGCCCTTCTCATATTTATGGAGTCCAATTATGTTCTTTAGTCCACAATCAGAAGCCTACACATTAGACCCCACAACCGTTAACTTGTCCAGTTCAGTAACATTTACGCTAACGGTATTAGACAGTTCCTCGGGTTGTTCTGCATTTGACCAGATGATAGTTTATACGGGAGGTGGCTCGCTTTCGGCATCAGCCAGTGCATCACCCACAAATATATGTCAGGGACAAAGCACACAGCTTAGTGCCTTGCCCAGTGGAGGCGTAGGTTCTTACCAGTATTCATGGACCTCTTTCCCGTCAGGCGGCTTTACATCAACATTGCAAAACCCTACTGTTTCACCTACTGTCACTACCCAATATTTGGTTGTAGTATCTGACGATGTCAGCAGTGTTTCTCAAAGTGTTATTGTAAATGTAAATCCACAACCGGATGCAGCCGGTACAATTACCGGCACTTCACCCGTTTGTCAGGGATCGACAGGTGTCATGTACACTGTGTCGCCTATTGCCAATGCAACCAGTTACAATTGGAGTTATCCAACACCTGATTTTACAATGGCATCAGGAAATGGTACTAACACAATATATTTAGATGTTGCCAATAATGCTGCTACTGGTTCTATTTCGGTTTATGGTGTAAATACATGCGGTGCAGGCACTGCCTCTCCTTATTTTAATGCCGATGTCAGTCTTACTCCTTTTGCCTATACAAGTGCCGACCAATACATACCGGCAGACACCTCGGCTCAGTTGTTTGGATATGCCATATTAGGCTCGGGCTCCTATACTTATACATGGCTGCCTGATCAATTAATAGTAAATAATAACATTTACAATCCAACGACTGTAGATTTAAATCAGTCGGCCAATTTCACTTTAATAGTTACCGACAACGTCACGGCTTGTCAGAGTACGGACAATATACAAATAATAGTCTATGGAGGTACGTTGAGTGTTGTTGCAAGCAGCGATCAGTACAACATTTGTTCGGGCACCAATGTACATCTTAATGCCCTTCCCACAGGAGGCAATGGATTATATACCTATAACTGGACACCTAATATTGGATTAGATAATGCAACTATTTATAATCCTGTGGCAACTCCCAATGTTACAACAGAATATACGGTACAAGTTATATCAGGAGGATATACAGCCACCAACACAGTATTGATTACAGTTTACCCACAGCCCGGTAATGCAGGAACAATAACAGGAACACCCACTGTATGCCAGGGTGAAACTAATGTGTTGTTTACAGTACCACCTATAGCCAACGCCACAAATTATTACTGGTCGGTGCCATATGGCGCAACAATAGTTTCGGGAGGTAATACCAATACAATAATGGTTAATTTCTCAGTTAATGCTACCTCAGGTAACATTAGTGTTTATGGAGGAAATATTTGCGGGTATGGTAATTCATCTGCCAATTTCTGGCTTACTGTCAATCCGATTCCTAATGTTTATGCAGGAGCGGATATACAAATACAACAAAGTCACACAGCCAATTTAAGCGGTTTGGTATCAGGAGGATCGGGTTTTTATGATTATTTATGGTCTCCAGCCAGTTTTCTCAATCCTAACAATGATACATTAATAGATCCTATTACACAGCAACTTGCATCTTCACATATTTTCACTTTTCAAGTAACAGACTCTATAACCGGATGTGTGAACAGTGATTATATGAAGGTTATTGTATGTGGTGGTAATTTAAGTGTGAGTGCTATTGTAAGCAATAATAATATATGTCAGGGACAAACAACTTATCTGGATGCATTGCCATCGGGAGGCATTTGTGTGACAGGAAGTTATAACTGGACTTCAATTCCATCGGGTTTTTCATCAACCTTGGTTAATCCGGCCGCTACACCTTCAGTTTCAACAACCTACATTGTCAGTTACAATGATGGCACAAACACAGCCTCTAACTCAGTAGCCGTAAATGTTAATCCTTTAGTAGGGACTGCGGGACAGATACAAGGACCTGCGTCTGTTTGTCAGAATTCAGGCACCATTATTTACTCCATTCCAGCTATTATAGGAGCAGAATCGTATGTATGGACTTTCCCACAAGGCACAATGATTACATCAAATCCCGACAGTAATGTTGTAGAAGTAATTTTTACCGATACCGCTACAAGTGGGTTTATAAGTGTGTATGGAACAAGCTTGTGTGGTTTTGGAATAGCTTCACCTTTGTTCCCGATCACAGTAAAACCACTTCCACAAGCGGCTGGTCAAATTACAGGGCCATCGTATATGGTTAAGGGTAATACTGCACAGTTCACCATACCACCAATTCCGGGTGTTTATACTTACAACTGGATATTGCCATTTGGAGCTGTTATTACAAGCGGTCAAGGCACCAACTCCATAACTGTAGAGTTTACTGACACCTGCAAGTCGGGGTTCATCTCTGTTTATGGAATAAATTCATGTGGCACCGGTGATCCTTCATCAGAACATCTTTTAACCATTATTACCACCCTGGCAGAACTTTACGGCATAGAACTCAAACTCTATCCCAATCCGAGCAATGGAGAATTTATACTGGATTTTAACGGTGATGTGGTTAATACCTACGACCTGAAAGTGGTGAATCTATTTGGAAGCGAAGTTTACAATTCGGTTATCAATCAAAAACAAAACAGATTAGACTTAAGTCAACTGCCTAATGGTATGTATTACTTGATTTTGACTAATAAAGACGTTAAAATAATAGAAAAATTTGTTATTGTAAAATAAGGATTACCCCCAATAAAAAAGGCTCTTGGTTTTCAAAAAGATAAATCAAGAGCCCTTTTTTATGTATCATTTGTTACTTTAACATCTTTAGAAAGCTAATTTCTTTAGGTGTCAAAAAGCGCCATTGTCCTTTTTGCAAGTTCTTTTTTGTCAGGCCGGCAAAAGACACCCTGTCTAATTTCACAACATTATAGCCCAGGTTTTCAAAAAGGCGTCTTACAATACGGTTCTTCCCCGAATGTAACTCAACACCCAGTTCTTTTTTATCGCTGGCATCGCCAGCATAAGAGATTTTATCAACATCTACCAACCCATCTTCGAGCTCGACCCCTTCAATGACTTTAACCATATCGGGTTTTGTAAAATTTTTATCGAGTACAACATGGTAAATTTTTCTTACACCATGTTTGGGATGGGTTAGCTTTTTGACCAAATCGCCATCGTTAGTAAACAACAAAACGCCTGTAGTCATCCTGTCCAAACGTCCGACAGGGTATATTCGTTCTTTACAAGCGCCACTGATAAGGGATAAAACAGTTCTGCGTTTCTGAGGATCGTCGGAGGTTGTGATATAATCTTTAGGTTTGTTAAGGAGCACATACACCTTTCTCTCATTACGTAGCACCTTGCCATCGTAGTTGACCATATCGCCCGGATAAACCTTTACTCCCATCTCAGTCACAATTTCTCCATTTATTGTCACATTTCCCGATTGAATAAGCACATCTGCATCTCTTCTGGAACAGACGCCTGCATTGGCAATATACTTATTTAATCTGACACCTTCACCTCTTGAGGCGCTGTCTTCACGGGGTTTGCTTTTGCTGCTTTTTCCCAATGGTTTTTTGGTATTTAAAGATGTTTTATCTTTATATGTCTTGTCTTTTCCAAACGATTTTCTTTCATTGCTGGCATTAAATTCTTTCTTGTCGTCTTTATCAAACTTTCTGCTGAAAGATGGCTTGGAGTTCTTTTTATCGTAAGGTTTATCTAAATTTCTTTCTCTCGAAAAAGTTTTTTTCTTATCAGTATCAGCATCGCCTTCCCTATCGAATTTTCTTTTGGGTCTTTCATCTTTACCAAAAGATTCTTTTCTTTCTGAATGTTTGCTGTCGCGTGAAGGTTTTTCAATTTTTTTTTCAGCTGGTTTGCGAATGATTGGTTTTCTTGAATTCATTTCTTTTAATAAATAATTTAAACTTGGAATCTTCAATAAAGAGGTAAAGAGTCAACATAAATTTTTATACTTACTTTTTCCTCCCGATATCTGAACAAAAGTAACAAAAAATCAAGGTTTTATAAAATATTTTTAAAAACTTCGGTTTATATTACCGGCGAAACCAAAGCTGTTCAGGTATAAAATTTTACATTTAAAACTACTGATAAATAATGTTATATAACTTACTTTTCCTTAGTTTACAGCACTAATGTGTTATTTAAGCGCCCTATTTGATAATAAACTTTTTATGTTACTTTTCCCATAGATGAAAAGTAACCAAAAATCATGGCAAAACAATGCTGCCACCCACTCTACCGCAACTCAAACAATACAGTCAAGGTAGTTAATGAAAATTGCTGACGCACAAGCAGTAATGTATAAAATTTTCATTAAAACGCAAGCGCCCTTGACGTATTGTAATGAGTTCCGGTATTCACGCCAACCTTAGCCCGCTGTTTTGCCTTGCCTACCCACGCCAACCCACATTTACTTCGCATCCATAAATGTTATACGCCATCAGTTAAACTTTTTATTAACCACACTAAATGTCAGAAGTAAGGAAATCATATAAACCTCAATTTTAAACTAATTTTTATACTCTATAGATTTTAATTTAAAGCATTTTTAATAAATGCATTTTTATTTATTAAGGCACTAATTAAGCGTGGGATAGAAAGCATCTTCCATGTGTTCTATTTCATATTTATCATTTGATTTGATAATTGTAATAATATCAAAACGTGTTTCTTTTTCAATTTTTTTATAAATCAGGTAATAGTGTGCTGCTTTAATTAAAAACTTCTGCTTTGTTTTGGTTACAGTATTTTGTGCTTCAGCTTCAAATTCAGAGCTTCTGGTTTTCACTTCAATAATCACTAAAAAGCCCTCAGTTTCGGCAATTATATCAATTTCATTTTTTCCAAACCGCCAATTGCATTCACGTATAAGATACCCTTTTTTAACAATATAGTTTCTGGCTAAGTCCTCTCCTATTTTACCCAGTTCATTATGCTCAGCCATTTTGTAATTTTTTGCAAAGTTACACAACTTCTGCCACAACGAATGTACTTCCTCCAACAAATATGATATCGTCGTTTTTGGCATGGCTGCGGGCCTCTTCTAAGGCATTTTTTACCGAAGTGCACACTTTGCCTTTAAGACCCAATTGCCGCGCATTTTCGCTTAAAACAAAAGCATCAAGGCCTCTTGGAATATTGGGGCTGCAAAAATAATATATGGCATTCTTGGGCAGCAGATTTAGTATGGTGCTTATATCTTTATCGTTGACCATTCCAAGCACAAGGTGTAACTTTTTATATTTCAAAAGTTTAAGTTGTGCAACAATTTCAGTAATACCGGCCACATTATGCCCTGTATCGCAGATAGTTAAAGGTTTTTTTGAAAGCAGCTGCCATCTTCCCATTAAGCCGGTATTTTTAACAACATTACTGATGCCCGATGTGATATGTGCGTCTGAAATATGAAAACCACTTTGCTTCAATTTTTTTAATGCACAAACAGCAGTAATAAGATTTTTTTTCTGATAGAGTCCTATTAATGGACATGAAAATTTATGTGTAATTTTAGCAGAAACATCTTCAATAATCACCTGAGCATTTCTGTTCTTTTGAGAGGGCATTTCGTAATCGATTAATCTGAACGCACTATCAGCATAAATTAATTCAGCATTTTCAGATTTTGCCTTATTTTCAAAAACTGATTTTATTTCATTTTGCGTTTCTCCAATAATTACAGGAATATTTTTTTTGATGATTCCTGCTTTTTCATTTGCAATAGCCGTAAGGGTATTCCCCAATAAGTTGGTATGGTCGAAGGCGATATTGGTAATTACAGAAAGCTCCGGACTAATGATATTGGTTGAATCTAAACGGCCTCCAAGGCCAGTTTCAATAACAGCCACATCAATTTTTTCGGAAGCAAAATAATCAAAAGCCAAACCTACCGTCATTTCAAAAAAAGAGGGTTCAATTCTCAGAAAATCATCTAAATGCTGATTCACAAAGCTTTTTACAAATTTCTTTGAAATTTTCTTATTATTAACTTTAATGCGCTCTCTAAAGTCTTTAAGGTGTGGAGAGGTAAACAGTCCGGTTTTGTAACCGGCTTCCTGAAGTGCTGATGCAATAAAATGAGACACAGAGCCCTTGCCATTAGTGCCGGCAATATGAATTGTTTTAAAATGTTGTTGCGGGTTATTGAGCAGATTGCAAATTTCTATGGTATTATCCAAATTCGCTTTATATGCAGTGGCACCCACACGTTGAAACATTTGCAACTGATTAAAAAGGAATTCAAGTATCTCTTTATAATTCATGTAACATTGAATAATGAGAAGCAAAGGTATGAAAAAGAAGTGCGCTAAAGTGAGATAAAGTGAACTAAAGTGAGCTAAAGTGAACTAAAGTGAGCTAAAGTGAGATAAAGTGCGCTAAAGTGAACTAAAGTGAGCTAAAGTGAGCTAAAGTGAGCTAAAGTGAACTAAAGTGAGCTAAAGTGAACTAAAGTGAGCTAAAGTGAGCTAAAGTGAGCTAAAGTGAGCTAAAGTGAGCTAAAGTGAGCTAAAGTGAGCTAAAGTTGAAGGGGAAAGAATAAATGATAAAGTTTTACTGCCTGACATAATTTACATTTTGCACATTTTAGGCATTTAAACTTTTTTTATTTTCAGTAATCGTTAATTATATATTACCTTTGCAATCTAAATTTTTAAAAACCCATATTATGACAATATCAGAAAACAAATTTGTATCATTAATTTATGAACTCAAAGAAAACGACATTAATGGAAACCATATAGAAACTGTTACCGAAGAAAATGCTTTATCATTTGTTTTTGGTTCAGGACAAATGCTCCCCGAATTTGAAGCCAATATTAAAGATTTGAAAGCTGACGATAAATTTGATTTCCGCATTGAAGCTGAAAAAGCTTATGGTCCTATATATGAAGATGCCAAAGCTGATGTTCCAAAAGACATTTTTATGCATGAAGGAAAGATAGATGAAACTATTTTATATGTTGAGAATGTATTGCCCATGCAAGATAAAGATGGTAATGTTTTTTACGGAAAAATACTGGCTATTACAGAAGACACTGTAAAGATGGACTTTAACCACCCACTGGCAGGGGTAAACTTGCACTTTGCCGGTAAAATAGTTGGTGTAAGAGAAGCCACAGACGAAGAACTTAATCCTAAACATGATCATTCATGTGGTTGTGGATGCGAAAGTGGTTGTGATACTTCTTGCGAATAATACCAATCGGCAAAACAATTTATCCCGACTTGTTTTATTACAGGTCGGGATTTTTATTTAAAAATGGTTATTTTTGTGAAAAATATTTTTTATGACTGTAAATAAACCAGCCATTCCCAAAGGCACAAGAGATTTTCTTCCCGAACAATATTCAAAGCGTGATTATATCTTTAATACCATTGAAACTGTTTTTAAAAAGTTTGGTTTTAAACCTATAGAAACACCAGCCATAGAACTGCTTTCGACATTAACAGGAAAGTATGGCAATGAAGGGGACAAACTTATTTTTAAAATACTTAATTCGGGTGACTATTTGGCAAGCATCAAAGAAGAGGATTACAGCCAAAGGAATGCGGCACGAATCATTCCCCAGATATGCGAAAAAGCTTTGCGATACGATCTTACAGTCCCATTTGCCCGCTTTGTAGTGCAACATTTCAACGAAATCACTTTCCCGTTTCGCAGGTACCAGATACAACCTGTGTGGCGTGCCGACAGGCCTCAGAAAGGACGCTACAGGGAATTTTATCAATGCGATGTGGACATGATAGGCAGCAATGCTTTGATCAATGAAGCTGAGCTTATAAAAATCACTGACACAATTTTCAAAAATCTTAATATTCAAGTAGTTATAAAAATAAACAACAGAAAAATACTCAGCGGTATCGCAGAAGTTACCGGTATTGGAGAGAGTCTTATAGATTTTACTGTTGCTTTGGATAAACTCGATAAAATAGGCTGGGAAAAAGTCAGAGAAGAACTGATTTCAAAACAGATTCCTTTGGAAGCCATTGATAAAATAGCGGAATTAATAAAACTTACAGCCGTAAACAACAATATGCTCGAAGCGGTAGATCAGTTTCTAACACACTCTGCCATCGGACAAAAAGGGATTGACGAATTACGTGAAATATTGCATTTTGCCGAAAAAATGGAGGTTTCCTCTAAAATAGAATTTGATGTCACACTGGCACGAGGCCTCAATTATTACACGGGAGCTATTTTTGAGGTTAAAGCTTTGAATACCGACATGGGCAGTATCTGTGGCGGTGGTCGCTATGATGACCTTACAGGTGTTTTTGGACTGAACGATGTTTCTGGAGTGGGTATTTCATTTGGTGCAGACAGAATTTACGATGTATTGGAAGCCCTTAATCTATTTCCTGAAGCGGCTACCAACTTTACTCAGGTGCTTATTACCAACCTGGGAGAAGAAGAGCTTTTGTATTGTCTTCCCTTGTTAAATGCATTGCGCAACAACAACATTTCATCTGAAATATACCCCGACACTTCAAAGATTAAAAAACAAATGGCTTATGCTGATAAAAACAAAATCAAATACGTCGTTATTGCAGGCAGTGAAGAAATGAGCAAGGGTGTTTTTACTTTAAAAAATATGCTTACCGGCGAACAGACTGAGATGAGGGCTGAAGAAATAAATTTAATGGTTAATGATTAATGGTTAATGGCTGTAAAAAAGGATTTTGTAACTGACAATATTTTCAGCTCCATCTTTAACGGTTTCCTTTATCAGGCGGTCGTTTTCATAATCACAAATTATCTTTTCAGTTAATTGATTGTCCTTATCAAACTCTGCATAAGAGGTCATTTTTTCTGAATCATTAAACGTCAGTAAAACATAACCTAAATAAACATCTTTGGCATTAAAAAGGTTTATGCGTTCCACACCATTATCAAAGTAAATGTGAATCTGATATGAGGCAAGTGTATTATCTTCATTATAAAAAGACTGTCGCCATAACTTTCCTTCAGAATCGTACTCAAACTTAATAACAGAATCTAAAGCGCCCTGATAATAAATACTTTTTTCGAGTAAATTATCATCCGCATCATATGTGTTTTCTGAATAATCGATGAGCACTTCATTTACATAATGCTCGGTTTTCAAAATTTTATTGGTTGCAGAATAGTTAAAAAGCGTTTTTTCGCTTTTAGTTTGGCTTTCCTTATTGATATAGGCTTCTGAAATCAATCCCTGATTATTGTACACAAATGAAAATGTTTTTTCGACACGACCTTTTGGGGTTTTGAGATATTCTTTCTCTTTAAGTAAATTTACATTGTATTCATAATCTATGTAGCCTATACACAAATTGTTTTCAAAAAGATACGTTTTGCACAAAAGGCCATCATAAGGCAAAGAGCAATTGTAATTAATTAAAGGGTCTTTTTCGCAAGAAAAAAAAAGCAGTGAAATAAAAAACACAAGATATTTATAAATCTTCATCATTCCATATTTTCCATGAGTAATCTGCCTGACGGTAGAGCATGTCTAAGCCGTTGCAAATATAGGCATTTTGTTGTAGTCCTTTGAGTAAAAAAGTTGTTATTTCGGGATTGTAAACCAAATCATAAAGCAGGTGTTTTTCCCCAATAAACTGATAAGGTATTTCGGGATAGCTCTCTGTATCGGGATACATGCCCAAAGGGGTTGTATTAACAATGAGGGTATAGTCAGACAGGATGTCTTTATTTAATGCATTATAATTAATTGTTTTGTCATTTTTCAATTGTCGGGATACGAAAAGACAGTCTGTTTTTAATAAACCAAGTGCATAGGCAACAGCTTTTGAAGCCCCTCCTGTGCCTAATATCAAAGCTTTTTTATGTTTATGCACATCCAAGGTTTTGAGTGAATCCATAAAACCCTGATAATCGGTATTATAACCCTTAATAATTGTTTTTGTATCAGTTCTGATTATTTTCAGCGTGTTGACTGCCCCAATAGCCCTGGCCGATTCATCCAATACATCTACACAACTCAAAACCTGAGTTTTAAAAGGTATGGTTACACCTAAGCCTTTCAAAGAAGGGCTCTCAGTTATTAGCTTCATTAACGCTTTCATATCGGGGATAGAAAACAAATCGTAACTCACATCCTTTAATCCAAGAGCTGAAAATTTTTTATTGAAATACTCAGCAGAATATGAATGTTTTAATGTTTTGCCAATGAGACCGTATTGAGTCATTTAAATATTTTTATACAAATTTAGATATAATTTAGAAGAAAAAAGGAAAGAATAAGGATAAAAAATTGAGGGGAAAAGGGGGAAAAAGGAATAAAGGGATAAAGGTATAAGGGTATAATTGAAAATTGGAAAATCGGGATAAGGGAAATGTGTTGATTTGATGATTTGATAATGTGTTCACTGCTAACTGTTCACTGAATTGATGTGATAATGTGGTAATGAGCAAATTTCTATTATATTTTAATCTGTGTAATCTGTGGTTAAAAACTTGGTGAAAGGTGAAAGGAGAAAGACAAAAGAAAAAAGGTAAAAGATTATAGTGAAGAAAAGACTTTTTTGAAAATATCGTAAAAAAGTATCTAATTTTGTAAAAAACAAATCAGAAGAACATGAACTACGCATCTGTCAATATTTTAAACAGTGACACTATATGTGCACTGGCAACTGTAGCAGGCACTTCAGCTATAGCCGCAGTGCGCGTGAGTGGAAACAAGGCATTTGCTATTTCGAACACCATTTTCAGATCAAAAAAGAAAAATTTTGACATAGAAACTGTAGCATCTCATAGTGTTCATTACGGCAGTGTATTTATAAATGAGGAGAGGCTCGATGATGTGGTAGTCAATTATTACAGGGCACCCCATTCATATACTGGAGAGGACAGTGTTGAGTTTTTTTGTCATGGTTCCATTTACATACAACAAAAATTACTGGAAGGCCTTATAAACAATGGCTGCAGGCTGGCCCAACCGGGTGAATTTACATTAAGGGCATTTCTCAACAAAAAGCTCGACTTATCGCAGGCAGAAGCGGTGGCCGACCTTATATCAGCCAATTCCAAAGCGGCTCACGACATAGCACTTAAGCAGTTAAAAGGTGGGTTTTCAAAAAAGATAGAAGATTTGCGCCAGCAATTGCTCAAATTCACTGCACTTATTGAACTCGAACTCGATTTTTCGGAAGAAGATGTCGCATTTGCCGATCGCACCCAACTTATGGCACTCATTCTTAACATTGAAAAAGAAATAAAAACACTGTCCGATTCGTTTGCCATTGGCAATGTGCTAAAAAAAGGCATCCCAGTGGCTATTATAGGAAAGCCAAATGTGGGCAAATCGACACTGCTTAACATTCTCCTTAATGAAGACCGCTCTATTGTTTCAGCCATACCCGGCACCACCCGCGATGCCATTGAAGACACCATGACAATAGAAGGAATTTCTTTCCGTTTTATTGACACCGCAGGTTTAAGGGCAACTGACGACGAAATTGAAAGAATTGGTGTAAGTAAAACCATAGAAAAAATAAAGCAGGCCTATATTATCCTTTATATTTTTGATATCAGCGAAACCACAACAGAAGAACTTAATGAAAGTCTTGAAGAAATTGAAGCTTTGTTTGTCAATGAAAATAAAACAATAATACTTGTAGGTAATAAGTCTGACAAGCTTGTTGAGATACCCCATACCTTTAAAAAGCTGGTTGAAAAAGAAACTGTTTTTATATCAGCCAAAAGACGCGAAAACATTGATTTGCTTACCGAAAAGCTCATTGGTACTGTCAACAAACAACATTTGAACAATAGTGAAACCGTTGTTTCCAATGCCCGTCATTATGAAGCCCTTACCAAAGCCAATGAGATTATTAGAGATATTATTCCTTTGATTCAGAATAACACTTCACATGAGTTGCTGGCTGCCGATCTGAGGCGTGCTCTTTATTACCTATCGGAGATTACAGGCGTACAAATCAATAATGATCAGGTTTTAAACGAGATTTTTTCGAGTTTCTGCATCGGCAAATAGTAAAATAATTAATTTTTCAATTGAAATATTATTTATAATTTTGTCTAAACATTAAAATTTTTAACATGAAAAAACTACTTTTTATTACAATTCTATTTCTCTCAACAGGGATGTTTTTTTACAATTTTGCACCCGGCGTGAAATTGGTTTCTGCATGGCCATGCAGTGGCAACACGCTTACGTATCATTTAGAAAATGAAGGCACAGCCTACGATTTTATTGTAAGTGAACTGGTAATGGATAAAAACATTTCTTTCAGATGGAAAATGACAGAACCGGCCAATATTACAGGCACCGTTAAAATCAATAAAAAGGCATTGGATAAAGCTACCAATCTTGTTGATGAGTTTTCAGATTTGTCGGCATTGGTCATGGATAATGAAACCACAGTATGGGTCAGTCGCAAAATTTATAAAAGTCTTAAAACCCCCAAACCCATAACTGTTAAATTTGATGGAAAAGCTGAAACACTTACTTTTAAAAGCAATGAAAAATTAAAAGTAAAAGTGAATGAAGGCGTGCAGGAAGTCAATGTACTGTATGTTGAATCAGACAAAGGTCATCAGTTGTGGATACTTGATAACGACAAGAATCCATTGCTTATTAAAATGCAACTGGGTTTTACCATTGAGTTAGTTAAAGTAGCTACAAAGTAAACTGTTCCCTCTCGACTTCTAACACTTACCCTATTTTCATGAATTACCTTTAATAAATTATTAATTTTTTAGGTATTATGATTTTCATTTTTTAAAGTTTTCTACATTAATCAGTTCTGCTTTCTAAAAACCGCTCTAAATGTAATAAACCAGAAAACAGCTAACAGAAAATAAATGTTAGTTTGCTGCAGTTCTCAGCTTAACACCTAATTCTTACTCTATAACCAGTTTTACAGCTTCCGTTACATTTTTATTCTTTATAAGTTTTACAATGTAAAGACCTCTTTTGAGGTTGCCTTTTTCAATGTGGACTTTGCCTGAAGTGATATTGTTTAACGATGCCACAACTTGCCCTTTGGTGTCATATATTTCAAGAATATACTTGTTATCAGGAATATAATCGAACGATAAAAAAATATAATTGTTTGTAGGGTTGGGATAAACACACAAGCTCATATTGTCGTTCAAGTTGATTTTATGGGGTTCTACACCTACAAGTGTTGTATCATAAGCTTCTATAATGATAACACCTGCATGAAAGTCGCAAAGGTAAATTTGGTTGTCATCCCCAACTGTTATGGCTGTGCTGCCAAAGACGTTTGTCCAACCGCCTGTACCTTTTGCCTGAGCCACCAACACTGCTTGAGTATGAGAAGAAACGTCATATATCTTCATGCCATAAAACCTGTCAGCAACATAAACAAGGTTGTTTTTAAGTACGATATCCATAATGCGTTGGGTAGGTTTGAAATCTACAAACAACTCGTGCAGGGCGCTGCCATTCCAATCGAATAAAGCAAACTGAGGTCCGTAACCCACTGCAATGATACCGTTTTCGACTGAAATACCCAAAACTTCTGACGAAGACAAAGCACCCCATGTCATAGTTAATTTAATTGAATCAAGAAACACAAAGGCATCATTGACTATTTTCTGAGCTACAAGATAAAAATCTGTTCCTATTTTCTTTCCGTAATAAACAGTATCACCCGCCACATACATGCCACGTGAGCTATTATTCATCGAGTCCATAGCTAATACAGGAAAGCCCCCGACCGAATCGAATGGATTGATTAATTGTATCCATTTACTTCCCAAGAGGTTATCATAAGTGCATATCAATCTCTGTCCTGTATTGGTATTGACATTACTCATGAAGTTCATCCAGTTCTTTCCCATATCATAAGCAAGACTTATCTGCCCTCCCGCCTGCCATTGCTTGATGTTATACACCTCCGACGAATTAACCATTAATAAAGTATCATTTAAAAATTCAAGATCAAAGCAAAAGAAATGATTGTTCAAATCATAAATATGCATGAGTGTTGAGTTGGTATTGAAACCGGCCGAATACATCAGACTGTCGGTTTTATAAGCCACAAGACCATAGCCCTCATGACAAGCCCAAAGAACACTGTCTTTAACTTTTGCATTGACACACCAGCCACCTGTTTCATAAAGCCCTAAAGTATCATAGGGAGACAACTGAGAGACATCACTCACCAACACCCCGCACCATTCAGAAGCCATAGCTAAATAGGGTGTGCCATCCATAAGGGCAGCATCAAAATGCCATAGCCCTGGAATGACATACCCAATTTTCTGCATTGTGTCTAAAGGAAGATTTGATGCATCTATTATTGGCATGTAAGCCAAAGGAAAAGTATTGGTGTCGTAAGTAGCCGTAGTAACTAAGAAAAGAGTGTCATTTCTTGAGTCCATATTCATGATATTCATTTGAGCTAAACTCAGCACACCACCACTAACAGAAAAGGTATCCACAGGGTTTAATGTCGTGCCATCAAACTGTAAAGCAAAGAAGTTTGATTTAGTAAAGATCAAATCCTGAGGGCCTCCACACACATAAATTATATCATCTCTCAAATCGGCAAAGCGGACTTTTTGCACCACATTAAGCCATGGACTCGACCAAACAGCAACAGGTGTATTCAGGTTCTGTATATGATATACCGAAATATTGCCATCGCTTGTAAGTGTGCCTTTGTTGCCCACAGCAATATAATCGCCCCTGCGTGCCACACAATAGGAGGCAGGTCCCCCGAATGTGGCAATTTTCATAAATCCTGTGCCATTTCCGTAGTCAAGAACCCTTACCCTCTTATTATCTGCTATGTAAAGAGTGTCGTTGCTGCACCACATATCCTGCGCGGCGGAATCTCCCATGTTTTTCATATCGTAATGATTTATAATATCAAGATTTGGCGAATTATAATCCAGCGCATAAACCCCATCGTGGGTGACAGCTGCAAAAAGCACATTGCCATAAACACTTGTTTCGTTTATCAGGCCCAAAAAAGCATGTCTTGCTATTACATGCGGACTGGCAGGATTGGAAAAGTCATAAATCCAGATACTGGTACCGCAACCCACTACCAGTCTTTGTCCGGCACTATCCCAGTTAACATGAGACCCTGCCCCACCGGGAGTCTGACCCAAACGATTGAGTGTTTGCACCTGCGAAAACACTGTATTGGCAAATAGTAATATGCCGAATAATACAATAATGGTAAAGGTTTTTGCTTTCATCTGTTTATATTTTGAATGTTTATAATTAATATGTACAACTTTTGTTTATAAATGACTTTTTGTTTACTGATGGAATGCACATGTTTAATCATTACGTTTAGTGTACGAAAGTGCATGTGCATTTCATAACATTTAATTTTATTTATTTATAAAATATTTTTATTCAATAATCATTTTACCGAAAAGCAGGCTATTATTATTAATAATATGAATGTAATAAAGACCTGACTTCAAATCTTCTTTAAAAAATTCAATTTCATTTTCGTTTTTCACATTTCTTTGCCAAACCAAGCGGGCAAGATTATCATAAACCTCTATGGTGGCATTATCGAGATTTTTCGCTTTAATTGTAGTAGAAAATGAAAAAGGATTGGGGTAGATAGACAAATTGTCTAAATTGTATCTGTAAGCATCGAAGGTATTAACTTTTGGAGCGGTAGCAAACATAAACCCGTTGTAAGTTTCAAACCACATTTTATAAGTACATGTGCCTGCATCATAAATGACATCGGGTGCCCATGGACCACCTGTATCAAGCAATGAATCGTAAGGCAATGTGAAGGTATTAAACAAAGGGTTAGAGAAATATTTTATCCAACTGTAACCATCCAAAGAAGTGGCATAACAGATATTAACTGTGTCAAAAGCCTGTGTATTAAGATTATAGCTATTAGAACTTGTTGAAGCATACCACATTTCATATCCGTTATTGTCGTGTAAGACGGCAGGTGTCCCGAGCCACATATCATCGTAACCGCCCCATGTACTTGCAGAAAGCACAGGATTACCTGTATGTTTTATCCAATTAACTCCATCAAAAGATGTTGCTACGCCAATCAGTACTTTCCATGTATTGGTATCAACACCATTAAACCACATCCTATACATGCCGCTTGAAATATCATATATAACAGCAGGTGATTCAACCCAAGATCCGTCCCAGTCAGTAGTATTTCCTTTTGTAAAAACAGGATTGTTGGGGTTTTTAGTCCAATTAATTCCATCTGAAGAAGAAGCCAGTCCAATTGCAGAATTTATTGCAGCAAACTGCTGAACAGTATCGCCATAATAATACAACTTATAACCCGTGTTGTCTCTTACAATTTCGGGAGTGTCCAACCAGCCTCTGTCCCACTCACCTAGACCACCTACGTCCAACACAGGATTGCTGTGTTTTATCCAGTTAATACCATCTGTCGAAATTGCATAACATATTCTTGCTTTCATATCGGCACCCACACCAGCATACCACATTTTAATTGTGTCATTCTCAAACAACACAGTTGGTTGACCAATTGCAATTATATCCCAACTGGCAGGGCCTTTAGTAATTACAGGATTAGCGGCATATTTAGTCCATTGTGTCTGAGCTGACAAATCAGAAAAAAACAATAAAAAAAATAATATTAAAAAACAAAACACAAACATTTTCGATTTTTTAATTTTTATTTTCATTTTTTTAATATTTTACTTGCAATATTAATCTATTATTTTATTCTATTATTATTTTTTTTGTTATCAAATACTTAGATTCAACAACCAACTGAATAAAATACAAGCCTTTTGGAAAAGACGCTACAGGTACAATTAAATTGTCTGTGTAAAAATTACAATATGATGCTATTTTTTCTCCTAATATATTATAAATACTTACAGATAAATTATTTTTATCTTTATAAGGCAATTTTATATTTAAGTAATTTTGTACGGGATTGGGATAAACATCAAATTCGTATTCACTTCTTTTTAAATCGGATACTTCTGAAACAATATTGCAATCGGTTTTAATAATCATATAATTACAATTTCCAGGAATTGGCCCCGACAAAGGGTTTGAATTGGAATTGTAGCAACCCACGCCAATGGCGCCACCATCCGAAGCTGGTATGACAGTTAAAAGGTCGTCATTGCCGGGGCCACCCCAGCGACACACATTTGTGGTATCGCCACCGCTGTTAAGCTTCATCATCCATACATTATCGAAGTCATAAACACCCTGCACACAGTCAATTTGCGAATAGGCCGACATAAAATAGCCGCCATCTGAAGTTTGAAAAATGCTAAAACCCCCATCATACACACCATACTGACCATAAATCTTAGTCCATACCGTATCGGCATTGGCATCTAATTTCAGTACCCACATATCCTCACTGCGAAAAGGGGGTAATGGCGGCACATGAGAATATACACTATCAATCATACTTGTAGCTCCTGTTATAATAGCGCCCCCATCAGTTGTAGGTCTGATACCCCCTGCAAAAACATTTTTAGGTCCTTTATCAAAAATATGAGGAGACCCAATTATTTGTCCTGAAGTATCAATAGTTGCATACCATGCAATACCATCGGTGCCATCGCAGAGCATGCATGAATTGGCAGTCATCAGAAATTTATTATTTCCAAAGGGCATGATGCCATTGCCGTTATCTTCTAGAGCCGAATCACCTACAATTGCCCCGAGGTCAAAATGTTTGGTCCAAATTGTATCAAAAGCATTATTTAGCTTAACAAGCCACACATCGGCAGTACTGTCTGTTCCATAAGATTTTGTTTGTCCCAGCACAAGGAAATTCTCATCGTTTGTTGGTGTTATGTCGCCCAAAGCATCATTAAGAGCCCCACCATAAGTTCTATCAACCAATTTATTGCCGCTGGCATCATATTCAAGCAACCACCCTTGTCTCCCCGACAAGAATACGCCCTTAAACCCAACTGCAATATATTTATTATCATTAACAATGATAGCACCTAACATGTCGAGGTCATTACCCCCTATCCTTCTTGTCCATATAGTGTCGCCCAAGGGATCTATCTTTACAATCCAGCCATCAGCACTTGTCATAGCCCATTGCCCGCCCACCATACCTGAAACAATATAGTTTCCATCAGGCGTTGCGGCTATACATGCCGCTGCTGCTGCAAGTGTATCGTAGGACAACAGTTTAACAAAGGTATTTACAGTTTGTGCAGAAATGCTTACTGTTATCAGACTCACAATTAAAAAAGCAATAACTACTTTTTTCATAAGTCCCACATTTAAAGTATAAAACAGGGCAAAGAATTATACAAAATACCTAATTCAGATAGACAGATTTATTAATCGGGCGATAATGTCCCATTATAGAACCGCCGGCACTTGTTTTTTCGGTTAAAACCGGTTGATAGATTCTGTCCATCCACAGCGAGCCATTGCCCTGACCTAATAGCTGCAACTGGTTTAAAGCCAAAATAATGCTTTTTGCGTTTACATTATCCTGGGTAAAGATCTGAGCATCACCTTCCAAAACGCCATTAACAGTAAGAATTACTTTTTCATTTGCTGTCAAACTATCTCCTTGCCAGAACATTTCATAAGCGGCATTACGCGCAATAGTGTCGAGGTTTGCAGGGTAGTCTATACTTTTAAAGGTGATTGTGTTATTAAATTCGACACCATTGGCATCTTTCCATTTAAATGTGCCGGTATCAATCTTTCCTGCATATTCCTTTTCGTAATAGGCCAATCCTTCTTTAAAAGTAAGCACAGCACCATTAAAAGACACTTCACTGGGAGCCGTAAGTTTTAAATTGGTACCTAATGCATTGCTGAATTTAAAAGTTGCCCGGGCATAGGTTTTATCTTCGTTGGCATTGTAGTAAAGCTCATAGGCCGTATGGATTTTATCCTGATTTACATCTATAGATTCTTCTCTGGCACAACTGCCTAAAAAGAACAATGCGTTTGCAAACATGAAAGTAAGCAGTAACAAAGACAATAATTGATTTTTTAGATTTTTCATTTTTTAAAATTTTATTAATAAAATTGATTTTGAAGTTTTTATTTGAAATCTTTGTCAAAATTATGCAATATTTATTACTAAAAAAACTAAATTCAAACCAAAACGTAAAAAAATAAAGGTGAAATGGAAAAAATGTTTAATGAAGGAGAGAAATAAGGGATATAAAGGTATAAGGGGAAGAAGGTATAAAGGTATAAAGGTATAAGGGTATAAGGGTATAAAGGTATAAGGGTATAAGGGTATAAGGGTATAAGGGTATAAGGGTATAAGGGAAATATTGGAATAAGGGAAATGAGTGATTTGGAAATGTGATGATGTGGTAATGAACTAATTTTATATTATACTTTAATCTGTGATAATCTGTGTAATCTGTGGTTTAAAATAAAGGCAGAGGGCAGAGGGCTGAGGGAAGAGGCATAAAGGGGATACGGGAATAAGGGGATATTGGGGAAAAAGAAATACTAATAATGAGCTAAAGAGAGCTAAAGTGTCTAATTTAGTCTGAAGTGGTATGTTATCGTGCCTTTTTGTTCTTCGCTGGCATCGGGTTTCACATCAAAAGTAGCTTTATAAGCAGCTTCGGTTGCTAATCTTTTGAGGGTCGCATCGGTGGTGGTTGACCCTTTGGCCCCGGGCGTTGCAATGATGACCCTACCATTTCTGTCAACAGTGATAGCAACTACTACAGTGCCTTCGACACTAAAGTTTTTATCAGGCACAGGTAAAGATTTTGAATTGCGTCCGGCCAGTGAAAAGGAAACGCCATTACCACCATTTCCGATGGGATTGTTGGAATTGGGATTGCCATTGGGGCTGCCCTGATAACCTGATTTATTGGTCAAACCCGAATTTGCGCCATTTTTATTTCCTTGTTTATACAAGAGATTGGGATTTACAAGCTGTTCTGTTTTTTCATTTTTAACAACAGTCTCAGTCTTTATTGGGTTTTCGTTTTTTATCGTTTTATCTATTTTTTTTTCAATCTGAGGCGTTTCCTCAATGTTCTGTGTCAACATTTTATTATCGTCACTTTGCGGATTAGAAGGCGACACATTATTGAATGCCGGAGGGGGCACATTTAAATCGCCCATGCCTTCATCCAAATTGCCCAAACGTACTTCAATACCTTCTTCTTCGGGAAGTGGCAAGGGTGTTTTAAATCCAAAAAATAAAAAGGCAGCTAATAAAATCCCATGAAAAATTACAGTACCCAATATGCCTCTCAATCGGTCTTTTTTATTTTGTGTTTCCATGATTAAGATTTTTAAATATTTATACTGGTCACAGATACAAAAGGTTTATTAATTCCATAAAATACCAATAACTATTCTATCGGCTGGGTTGCTAAAATAACTTTGTATTTTGTATTATATCTATCATTCAGACCATTTACCGCATCTATAACATTGACAATATTTTGCACTTCAACAGTTTTGTCGGCTCTTAAAACAATTGTTGCATCAGCTTGACTTTTAACCTGCTCATAAATTTTATCTTGTAACGCATTGACACTGACATTGTTTTCTCCGACAAAGAACTGCCCAACATCATTGATATAAACCGTTACAGTTTGTTTGGCCATTGTTTTACTGCTGCTGCTGGGTAAAAGTAGTTTAACTGCATTGGGACTCACAAGCGTGGAAGTTATCATAAAAAATATCAACAACAAAAACACCATGTCAGACATTGATGCCATGCTGAATTCTATACCAATTTTATTTCTTGATTTTATAGCCATAGTGTAAATTTTTAGTATATAGAAAATAGCAAATACCAAATAGAAAATAGATGATAGAAAATATTTTTCACTATTTATTATGTTTTGCGGTTACTAAAGAACTGCTGAATATTTTTATAAATTCATAACTTTCTGGTAAAAGAAATTTTAAATCAATATCCTCTGTTGAAATTAAATTCGATTTATGTTTACCTGAATAGGTTTTTACTAATTTGTTTTCCATATTCATTATCCTTACAGCAAACTCCAACATTCTATCTGACATTTTCTCCCTAAAATCGGAACCATTATTCCCCATTTTTATTTTATATATTTAATATTTTCTATTTAATATTATCTATTTTCTATTTTGTCTAACTAAGCGGGTTCATTCAACAAGTCAGTAAACTCAGTAACCCTCGATTCGAGTAAGAAAACGATTTTCTGAACACGCGCCACCAGATAGTTATAGCAAATATAAGCCGTTATACCCACAATAAGCCCGGCTAAGGTTGTTACCATAGCTTCGTAAATACCCCCTGAAAGCACTGATATTTCAATATTATTTCCGGCTTTCGACATGTTGTAAAAAGCATTAATCATCCCCGACACTGTACCTAAAAACCCGACCATAGGAGCAGCACCTGCACAGGTAGCCAAAACAGCAAGATTTTTTTCAAGTTTGTTAACTTCGAGATTACCCACATTTTCGATGGCAGCTGTAATATCGCTCAGAGGTTTTCCGATGCGCAGCAATCCTTTTTCAACCATTCGGGCAATGGGTGAATTATTGTGTTTGCACAGCGACAATGCTGAGTCTAAACGCCCATCATGAATAAAATCTTTAATATTATTCATAAAATTGGCTTCTTCTTTTGAAGCTCTGTTTATAGCCATAAATCTCTCCACAAAAATAAAAATGGTTATTATTGACATAATGCCAATAGGAATCATAAAGATGCCCCCTTTTACCATTAATGACCAAAAACTCAAAGTGTCGAATTCCTGCTTTGCCACTGTATTTACAACAGCATTTACCACAGTATCCTGAACGGCTGTAGCTGTTTCACTTATTTGCAATAATAGACCTATCATCTTAGTTTTAAATTAGTTTATAATTATTAAAAAACAAATATTCCAAAAAATTATTGTTAAAAAAAACAAAATTAATAATGTTTTAATAAAGCTGTAAATAAATTTTTGTATTTTTATAAACTATTTATTGCAACATACTTATTCAGTTAAAAAACTGTATTCCTTTATGAAAAAAGAACTCATTTTAATTGCCGACGATACTGATATTGTTTTGGCATTTACGACGATGTCTGTTGAAATGATGGGATATGATGTAATTACAGCAGTTAATGGCAAAGAAGCTCTTGAAAAAACGTATATACATAAGCCTGATCTAATAATTTTAGACTGGAAAATGCCAGTAATGGATGGGTTTGAAACAACAATGATTCTTAAAAGCAACCCCAAAACCAAAGATATTCCAATCATTATGATAACGGGCACCAATGAAGCTTCAGAATACATGGCCAAAGCCATGGATGCCGGTGTCAGTGAATTTTTGCGCAAACCTTTCGATAAAATTGAACTTGAAGCCCGTATCAAATCGCAAATAAAACAAGCCAATTACTTTAAAGAAATTATTGAAATAAAAAATAACGAACTCAACAAAAAAGCCATTGAAATTGCTTTTAATTTAGATTTTCAGAATAAAATAGTTGAAAAACTTGAAGCTGTAGTTGAAAAAGTTGAAAACGATGAAGCAAAAATGCAAATCAACGAACTTATTGAAAGCACCAAATTAAAAGATAAACTTAATCCTTTGAATGGCTTGCACGCCCAATTTGCTGAGATTAACAGCAATTTTACTTCTAACCTCATTGCCGCACACCCCAATCTGACACCTGCAGAAATCAAACTAAGCATGCTGCTCCGCCTCAATCTCGACACCAAGGAAATAGCTTCTTTATCATTCCAAACATACGACAGTGTGCGGGTTTCACGCACCCGACTCAGAGAAAAATTAAACCTCGATGGTTCGGAGAATCTGGTGAATTATATGATGAAGTTTTAAGAAGAAGTGAGCTAAAGTGAACTAAAGTGAGCTAAAGTGAGCTAAAGTGAGCTAAAGTGAACTAAAGTGAACTAAAGTGAACTAAAGTGAGCTAAAGTGAGCTAAAGTGAGCTAAAGTGAGCTAAAGTGAGCTAAAGTGAGCTAAAGTGAGCTAAAGTGAACTAAAGTGAACTAAAGTGAACTAAAGTGAGCTAAAGTACTTAAAGTGCACTAAAGTTTAAAGACATAGTGGCGGCAGAAGGTAATTTATGAAAAGTAAGAGTTTCGCTTTGGGTTGGGTTTGTGTGTCGGAAACGAAGCCCAGACTAAACATAGACAAATATATTCAACTTCTCATTTTTGAATATAGAACTCCAAATAATTCCGATAGTTAAGATTAACGAACTGATAACTTTAAAAGTTTAAGACGTAACAATAAAAATACAAAATTCTCTATCTCCAACCATTTTCCCTCCTAATCCTTGATTAAAAAACAAATCCTTAAACCGTCAGGTCTTTAACTTAAGCTCACTTTAGTCACTTAAATTCCACACTCCAAACTTCCCCAAACTGCCGTCAGGTCTTTAACTTTAGTGCACTTTAGCTCACTTTAGGTGGTCACTGAGCGATACGAAGTGGAGACGAAGTGCACTTTAAGTACTTCCCCTTGCTTCCTTATTGCTTCCTTTTTTCTTACCCATTGCTTCCTTATTGCTTCCTTGCTTTATATAACTATATGGTATGCAGACTATACTTTTGTAAGTTATCCCAAATATTTTTTCTTGTTTAAAAACAAATTTTTAAATTAATATATCATGTGGACAAATCAGACTAATCCTAATTATAGAATAAAACATGATACATCAGATATTGATAAAATGAAAAACCTAAGACTTATGAATAAAAAATATTTCTTTACAGGATTTATGTTAATAATGCTTTTGTGCAGCAAATTTGCCTCAGCTCAAAGCACATACGTAATTCATTATCTTCCGCTTCCCGCACAGGATCTGTATAACAGTTTCAAAGTAGTAACAGATGCAGATGGTGCAACTATAGGCGGTCCATTAAAGTCAACAATTTCGGTTGTATCCTCTGAAAAGGATAATATCATTATTTACGACAACTGGGAAGATGGTTATGAAAATGATATTACTATACCTGCCCAGACAACAACCAAGATTTTTGGCGATGGAAATCCTTTAAATGGAAACGCTGCAACATACTGCCCTACATGTGGAGGTGATTTAATTCCAGCAGGCGCTATACTTACATTCAGTAATGACATCTCCATGCCCAGAAATGCTTCAACTGTACTTTTTGATGGCAAAGATAAAATAGCTTCTTCGCGTTTTATTTCGGTTTCAATGGCAAGTTATGCCACTACTCCGGGCACTGTACTCGCACAGGCTAATGAAGTAGTAGATACTTCTGCCTTTGATCTTGAATTTCTTTCTCCTCTTGGCGTAAATATGAATGCAAGCGTTGATAATGATATGTTTATGGTATGTCAAATGTTTATTCAGGCAGCAATGAATGGTACTGCTGTACAGATTGACGCTGATGCCAACGGAATTTATGAATCAACTATTTATCTTAATCAGGGAGAGAGTTACAAGGTTACATCTATAAATGTGAATGCACATATTTTAGCTACAAAACCAGTGCAATGTCATTTATTTACAAGCCGAACAGGTTCTAACAACAAATTCGAGAATAGATGGTTTACACTTTACCCAACAGCGCTTTGGGATAATTCTTATTATTGCCCTATCACAACTACAGACAATACAGATCCTGCCGCAGTTTTTATTTTTAACCCCAATGCTTCTGCAATTACAGTTCGTTATGTTACCCAAAGTGCTTCAGGAAATATTTCTGTTCCATCTCATACTACAGTCAGGTATGACATACCCTCAGGAACAGGAGCGCATTTTTATACTGATAATGAGGCAGATAAATTTTTTGCTGTGGCAGCAATGGATATTGATTTAGCCAATAATTCAACTCACGACTGGGGGATGACATTGCTTCCGGAATCATATCTCACAACATCTTTATTGTGCGGCTATGGACCTGGCTCTTCAAATCTTACTCAAAATGGAAATCCTATTTGGGTTATTGCTACAAATCCAACTACAATTTACGTTGACTATGATGGTAATCCATTAGTGGGACCCTTAACAGATCCGAATGGCAACAAATATAATGTCAGTTACACTCTTGCTGCTTACCAGTCGAAAACCATTTATGATGCTTCAGACAAAAATCAAACAGGAACTAGGGTTTATACCCTTGATGGGACAAGGCTTGCTGCTGCATGGGGACAAGATCCTGCCACTGCAGGCTGTTGCGACCCCTATCTTGATATGGGTACATGTATCCCTCCAGATCTTAGACTTATGGTATCCAAGGAAGGAACTATTTGTTACGATGCGAACACAAATGGAATGGTTGATGCAGGCGATTCTATATGTTATAATATCATAATTGAAAATTTCAGCCTGCGGGCAAGAAATGTTGTTACAATTTTTGATGCCCTTTCTCCCTATGTTTCTTATAAAACAGGGTCTGCAACTAAAACACTTACATATTTCAACAGCGGTGTGGTTATTTCAACCGAAATTCCCGACAACGCCAACCCTACAACATTATTTCCTTTTGATGAAGGGGGTTATGATTTAGGTGACCTTATAGGCGCTACAAAAATCGAAATTAAATATACTGTTGTAGCAAACAGCAATGTAAATACTCAGCCACTGATTTCAAACAATGTTGTCATTACAACCTTGCAGGGTGAGACATTCACTACAGATGAAAATGTACCCGTGAACAACAGTTTTACGGGTTGCTCAATTTATTATACAGACGGCTCATGGACGCCTGTAACAGCTTATACTATGAATGCCACCGCCAATGTTTCGCTGGAAGCATCGTACATGAACACAAACAGCAGTGTTGCAGAAACAGTAATGGTAAAATTAGAAAATACAACAACTACAGACAAGGAAGACCTTTTGCTAACAGAAACAGGTGTTAATACTGGTGTTTTCAGAGGGTCTATTGCCACATCTACATCGTCAGGTGGCAGTAGTTATGACGGGACATTAAAAGCCATTTTGGGGGACAATATTCAAGTGAATTACATCAATGATTTTTACAATAACAACTGTAGTGATGTTGCCGTCATTACCGAACCCACTTCAACTAAGCAGCTTTATCTTTCTGACAGCCTTATTGCAGAAGGGATGGATAGAATAAAGCCCTGGGATGCTATTGCCTCAGAGTCTGCAATACAGACACCAAATTTAAATACTGTAACCTTCGATGCAACAAGTGTGGGTAGCGTTTCTGAAACAGCTGTTGCTGGTACCAGATTCACAAGTTTAACTATAAGTCATACAACAACCTCTTCTTCTGACAGACTTATGATTGTTGGTATCTCGACCGAAGATGATGAAGGAACAGCTGACCTAAACGTAACAGGTGTTACATATAATGGCGTTGCTTTAACTAAATTGGTAGAACTTAAATCTGCGGTAGAGTCGGCAGCAGAAATTTGGTATTTGGTTAATCCGGCAAGTGGCAGCCATAATGTTGTTATTTCTGTTTCTAACACAAATGCTGATGATGATGCTTTGGTTGCTGGTGTGGTAACTTATTATAATGTTAATCAGTCCACACCAATTGGATTACCTTATACTAATATAGGAGCCACAGGGTCTGCTACAATTACTATTCCTTCTGCATCAACCGAGTTGGCTTTTGGGATGGTGGCTTACGATGACTCAAGAGTTCTCACGAGTGACGGAGGGCAAAATTCGCGGTGGCTTACAACCGCCGGCGGCCCTGCCAATGGCGTCAGTGGCGGTGGTGCTGATAAAACAGGTACCTCACCTAATGTCACATTAACATGGACTACTGCAACTAATGATGACTGGGTTACATGTGGGGTCTCTATAAAACCCAACACAAGCTATTCTACAATTACATATACCCAAACGCCTTCTATGTGCAGTAATTTAACCCTTTCAAACGGTGGAACTGCCTCGGTAAGGACTTATGCAAAAGTTGTTGAAGGGACTATGCCAACAAATCCTTCTATAATAGCAACCCTAAAAAATAACAATACTGCATTTGCTACCCTTAGTAACCCTACAGCCACCTATTTAAGCTCTGAAACTATAACAAAAAACACAACTACTACTGGAACAAGCGTAAACACGGCAGCTCTTACATTTTCGCATACAGTAAGTGCAGGGACAAATAAATTGCTCGTGGTAGGAATTTCTGTTGGGAGCACTACACAAGCCGGTGCAACTACAGGCGCAGTAAGTTCTGTAACATTTAACGGATTAACCATGACTTCAGCCGGTACCATAAACAATGGACCCTCAAGGGTGGCTATTTATTACTATATCAATCCTCCTGAAGTGACAGCAAATGTAATTGTAAATCTAAGCGTTGCGTCAAGTATATATGCCGGTGCCACAACCTTTTATGGCATAAATCAATCGACTCCTTTTGGAACCCTCAGCACCTCCACAGGCACCAATACAGTTGCTACCACCTCGGTTACATCTGCATCCGGACAGCTTGTGTATTCGGTAGTAGATTTTGACAGGGATGCCACTGGTTTGACAATTACTGTTAATGGCGCTCAGACTTCTCTCTGGAACCCCGGCAGTAGCAATTATAAAACACCTTCAGCCAGTACTAAACCCGGAGGCGCAGGAAGTGTTTCTGTAACCTATACCTGTTCTGCCTCACAAGAATATTCGCTTATTTCTATTCCAATTATTCCTGTTACTTATTATCAGATTGACTGGTCGGGTTCAGTAGGTTCTACTGTTACTATAAACGCAGGAGACCCTGTAAAGGTTGATGTTACAACAAGCCAGTCAAATTTAGGTTTTAATATACTTTATGATAGCCAGACATACCCTTCAAAAATTGATTTACCCACCACATCTGTCATCAGCGTCAATAGTTTGGCTTTATATGATGCCCCCTATCCTGACGGAAGTATTATTACTACTGTTTATAATGGAAGCACTGTATATATGCGTGCTGTCGTTAGTGACCCTTTTGGAAATTACGACATTACATCAATGCCCTTTTCAATTACAGGACCTGCTTCTTATTCATTAAGCGGAAGTACAACAAGTGTTGCAACCTCAGGTTGTGAAAGAGTATTTGAATATGCATGGGCTACACCAACAGTTGAAGGAGATTATTCAATTTTTGTTACAGCTAAAGAAGGCTTTGAAGATGTTATTGTTGATAGTAAATCAACCAACTTTAACCTCAAACAATCTGATATTGGAACACTTTGTGCCTCAGGATTTACAAATTCAACATGGAGCATGGTTACACAATATGCTGGTGACGCAATTATTTATGTTCAGATTATAGATGCAGACGAAGACCTTAATCCCGGCTCTCCCGATCAAATTTCTGTTATTATTGGAGCAATTCCCAACGGCGATAGCGAAACTCTGATCCTTAATGAAACCGGCAACAGCACTGGCTACTTCAGAGGGTCAATTACTTCAAGCACATCAGGAAATTCTCCGGGTATAGTCTATGCTCCATTGGGAACAGTAATAAATTTATCCTATGTCGATGACAATGACCCCGGTGATATTTGTACAAATACAGCATCATTCCCATTGCCAACACCAGATGCAAATGGACTGATTTTATCAAAAGTACTCTCGTCACCCAGTAGCGGCTTCGCAAATATTGGAGAGGAAGTTGTATTTGAAATTCAATTAACAAATGTTGGTTCACAATCAATAACCCAACTTACTCTTACTGATACTTATCCTACAGGATGTCTTTCTTTTAATTCTGCCAGTATTACACCCAACTCATCCTCACCCGGTAGTATTGTTTGGAACTCTAACATAGTGCCTATTGCCTCAGGTCAAACTATTTCTATTACCTTATCTTTTACTGCTGAAGGTACATGTAACCCTGCCACAAATAGTGCGGCAACTTCCAATGGTCTTTATTCCGGCGGCGGCTCTCTAAATGACCAGTCAGCATCAGATGATGTTATTATTACAAATCCTGATTTTACAATTGTAAAAGAATTGTTATCTGATGAACAGACCTGTCTTGGTGATGCTATTCAGTTTAAAATTGTTATAACAAATACAGGTAATACTAATATTACATCTATCCCCATGAATGATACATACAGCAGTTATGGGATGACCTTTGTCTCTTCTACACCAATACCTGATGGCTCTGGTTCGGGCTCTTTATTTTGGAGTAATTTAGCAAGCTCTCCGCTTGCACCAGATGATAGTGTGGTTGTAACTATAAATTATACTGCAGCCAACTACTGTGGAACACAGATTAATAGTGCACAAATAATTGGAGCATTAGACGAAAATAACGACCCTCTTCCTGATTTGGTAGCTGAAGATACCGTAATTATTGATGATTATTCATTACCCACTATAACATGTCCAGAAGATGTAAATGTCAATACTGATAATAATTTATGCACAGCATCCGGTGTAAATTTAGGCACGCCTGTTACAGCTGATAATTGTGCTGTGAGTTCTGTAATTAATAATGCTTCTGAACCATATCCATTAGGAACTACTATTGTTACATGGACAGTTACAGACGATAAAGGAAATACCAATACGTGTAATCAAAATGTTACTGTAGTAGACAACCAGAACCCGACGATTACCTGCGCCGTTCCTGAAGCCAGTTATGTAGTTAACAATGCGGATTGCAATTATACAGTACCCGGCACAGACCTTGATCCAATTGCTATCGGTGATAATTGCCTTGTGGCATCTGTATTGAACATCTTTGACAATTCTTCCTCTTTACAGGACGCCGTATTCAATATTGGAACAACTACGGTTATATGGACAGTAACTGATGTCGGTGGAAATGTCGCTACCTGTCAGTACGATGTGGTTGTTACGGCATTAACCGTAGCTACTGCCGGGCCAGATCAGAATAAGTGTGATATCAGTACCTTTACACTTTCGGCAAATGAAGCCCTAGTTGGAATAGGGACATGGTCTATTATTAGCGGAGATGGTGCCGTTACCGATGCTAACAATGAAGGTTCAACCATAACCGGCGTTACTGCAGGCCAAAGCACAGTCTTGCGCTGGACAATCTCAAATGGCTCTTGCGACAATTATGATGAGGTTACCCTTACCAATAATATCCCGCCTGTTGTGGCTCTCGATTCTAAAACAGATCCCTCAATACCGGGCGCAAGTGATGGGGCTATTGATATTTCAGTAAGCGGAGGTACAGGACCCTATAATTATTATTGGACTAAAAATGGAGCAGGAACACCTTATGCTTCTACTCAAGATCTGACAGGACAAACAGAGGGTACTTATTTTGTTACTGTTACTGATGCTAATAATTGTACTGATACATTAACAGTTCTTTTGGAAGATCCCGATATGTGTTTTGATTACGGCGACGCCCCTGATCCAACATATCCCACATTAAATGCAAATAATGGTGCCCGCCACGTCAATGATTATGCGACGTATCTTGGAAGTTCAATTGATTGCGAAGCAGATGGTCAGCCAAACAGCGATGCCACCGGAGATGATACTAATACCGATGATGAGGACGGCGTAACATTTAACACTTCTTTATATCAGGGCGACTCTGCCAGTATCACTGTTAATGCTTCTGTGACCGGTAACCTTAGTGCATGGATAGATTTTAACGCGGATGGCGACTGGGCAGATGCAGGGGAAAATATTTTTTCCGACTCTACTATGAGTGCAGGAAACAATAACCTTAAGTTTTTTGTGCCTTGTGCTGCTGCTGTTGGAAATACATTTATACGTTTCCGCTTCAGTACTGATGCAGGTTTAAGTTATACAGGCGCTGCCAACGATGGAGAAGTTGAAGATTACAGAGTTACAATTTCGGCTGACAATGTTGACCCCGTTATTACAACTTGCCCTGTCACAAGAAATCTTGAGGGTTGCTCTCCAGATGAAATTACCGGTCCTGCTTATTCAACAACTGAAGCAGCTTCTACATATATAGTATTCTCTAATGGTACTAATCAAGGTGCTGCAACTGATAATTGCGGTATTACTTCAGTTACATATATTGATGTTGTTGCAGGTACTTGTCCAAAAGTTGTAACACGTACATGGAAACTGAAAGATGCTGCCAATAATGACATTACCTGTGAACAGATTATTAATGTTGATGATAATGATGCTCCCACCTGGAATCAGGCAGCCGGCGCTCTTGATGTGACCCTCGCATGTGCTGATGGTGCCGGTCTCGTCGCTGCTCTCGCTGCTGCACCTGCCGGTACTGATGCCTGTGGTTCAGGGGCTACTGTGACATCTACTTCTGATGTGACC
>Ga0172368_10000277_pt1 | contig 73717 bp, 60 predicted proteins | sample Lak11m_FD_114540 | JGI IMG/M metagenome (GOLD analysis project Ga0172368, IMG submission 114540) | Freshwater microbial communities from Kabuno Bay, South-Kivu, Congo - kab_022012_11m | ecosystem: Environmental > Aquatic > Freshwater > Lake | place: Democratic Republic of the Congo: South-Kivu...
AATGTACTATAAACCTTGTGTATCGGCAAACCCATAACATTATAAAATGAACCATTGATATGTTCGATTCCTATCAGGCCGATAAAATCCTGGCAACCATAGCTGCCTGCTTTATCGTAAGGAGGATGCTTTTTGATATAGAATAATATTTCTTCATCTGTGAGCCTTTTAAATGTTACCTCTGTAAGGTCATTAAATTCAATTATTTTATCATCTTTCATAATACATACTCCCGTTATCACCGAATGGGTTTTTCCCGACAGTTTCCGCAACATCTCAAAGGCTTCTTTCTCATTTGCAGGTTTTCCTATTACTTTTTGATGCAACACAACAATGGTATCGGCTGCCAGAAGTACTTCATCAGGATAAATATTTTTGGCAGCAAGTGCTTTCAAACGGGCTAAATGAACAGGTAATTTTTCAATCTGAATACTTTCAAAACCATTTTCATCAATGTTGGGATGAAAAATACTGAATGTGTAGCCTGCCATTTCCAGAATTTCTTTTCTACGTGGTGATTGTGAAACAAGAATCATAATAAGTATTAAGTAATTAGTAATGGTTGAACATGTTAAATGATAATTGAAGTTTTATAGTTATTTTATTTTTTGAAAAATTCAATTGATTAAAAGAAGGAGCATTGATAATATTCCAGCTACCATGATAAGTTTGACAATGCGTGATAAAAACATAAATTCATTTTTTGTTTCAGCTTTAAAAATTTTTGGGAAAAGATAAATAGCAGGCAGAAATACAAATACAAACAGATAAACCGTTATCCACCACTTTCCTTCAATAAACTTTGACCAGCCAAAAACACTTAAAAGTATTGAAAATATCAGTAGAATAAAGAAAAGTAAAAATTCTGTCATCCCTAAACCAAATCGAACAGGAAAGGTAAGTTGTCCTGCCAGCCTGTCGCCTTCGACATCTTCAGCATCCTTAATAATTTCACGCAAAAGGCCAGTCAGAAAAGCAAAAGAAATATAAAATGTAAAACTGACCCTGTCAACACCGGCTTGTAAAAACCACAATACCAGCATAGTAAAAGATAATAATGCTGATACTAAAAGATTTCCGGCTAAAGGAGTCTTCTTTAAGGTATAAGAATAGAAAAACAGGGCAAGAATGCTTAATGAAAATGTAAGCCATACAAGGATATTAGTAAAAGCACCAACAAGCAGAGCAGCAATATTAAGCAGAAAATAAATGATTAATACACTGATACGACTGATACTTTTACCAACAATGACGTCATCCGGCCTGTTAATCATGTCGGATTCAACATCAAAATAGTCATTGATAACATATCCTGCCATGGCAATGAATACTGTTCCAAGGATAAGAAAATAAATTTTATAAGTATGATATTCCAGATGACCGTGTAAAATAAGTACATAATAGCAAACTAACTGGGTAAGAATGATGATAAGCAGGTTTTTATACCTGACCAGATTCAATATGTCAAGAAACAGCTTTCTTTTTTTCATCCCTATAACTTTTTGTTTTTTGAATAATCTTCTCTGATCATTCCTGAAAATAAGGTATATAAAGCCCGCCAGTCTTTTCTGACCAACATTTCCTTATGTTTATCAGTGATATTGCAGTCTCCGCGTTTGGCCGGACCAGTTTGTGATTCAAACGGATCCATCTCAAAAGCTTTTTTCATTGTTTCTTCTACCAAAGATTTCAAAATTTGATAATCAAGGTTTTTTTCGTAAAGAATATCTTTTGAAATCTTTATAAGATAGTTCGTAAAATTTGAGGCAAAAACGGCCGACAGATGAATAATAGATAGTTTATCGTCAGTAATATGTTGAACATTGTTTGAAAATGATTTTGCAAAATTCATTAGGTCACTGACAGATTTTTGTGTATTTGCATTCACAAAAACAGGTATCTCCTGCATGGATATCATTCGGTTTTTGCTAAAAGTCTGTAAGGGATAAAATATGCCATAGTTTTTTGAACATTTTTTTAAAGCATCTGAAGGCATAGAACCTGAAGTGTGGACAATGAGTTTATCGTTTGTATGAATGTGTTTTCTTACCTCTGTGAGAGCATCATCTTTAACAGAAACTATATAAAGGTCTGATTCAGGATTGATTTCACCAATGCCAAACTGACGTGCAGTAGCATTCACTTTTTCTGCTAATTTTTCAGCTTCAGTTATTCTTCTTGATACAATTTCATTGATAAAAAATCCTTTTCGATAAAATTCTGATGCAAATGCATTAGCAACACATCCTGCTCCTATTATTGATATTTTTTTTATTTCTCCCATTTTTAAGGCCAATAATAAATGCAAAAATCAGGCTTTTAGTTGTTATAATGATATTTTATTGTTCCTCTTTTCCACATACCATTATGACTATTACATCAGATACTTCGTTGTCTGACAGCTTCATATATAATGATTGCTGCTGATACTGACACATTGAGTGAATCAACTTTGCCTTTCATCGGTATCAGTATTTTCACTCCCTTAGACTTCATCCAGATTTCACTTAGTCCAAATGCTTCGGAACCCATGACTACAGCAGCAGATGTTCTAAAATCTGTTTGTGTGTATATTTTATCTGTATAAGGTGTTGTAATATAAATATTTACATTTTTTTCTTCAAGAAAATTGATTAGTTCAGTTGAATTACTTACTGCCACTTGATTGGTAAATAAAGTACCCAAACTCGACCTGACAACATTAGGATTATAAATATCGGTTTGAGAATCTGTAATTATTACTGCATCAACAGCAGCTGCATCACAGCTACGAAGAATAGCACCTAAGTTACCGGGTTTTTCAATATTTTCAAGCACAAGTATCAGGGGATTATTACTGAGACTTAGCCGGTCAAGTGCTAATGTTTTCATAGCTGCTACTGCAACAACATTTTTTATTTCTTCCCGGTAAGCTATAGTTTGAAAAAGCTTTTGATCAGCCAGAAAACAAGGGATATGACTGATATTCAGCTCTAATAAATAATCGCTAATTTCCTGTTCCGACATCCCTGAAGCAGAAAAAACAATCTTTTTTATATCGTAGCCTCCCTGTACTGCCAGTTTTAGTTCACGTAAGCCTTCTATGATAAATAGTTTGTTTTTTTTGCGATTACGTGCATTTTCAAGCAACCTGATTAATTCAATCACATCGTTGTGGCGGCTACTGATATGTTTAAACTGAATATACGTCATTACAATTAAAAAATAGCATCTTTGCAATAGCAAATTTACCCATTCATATGAAAATAATAAATGTTTCGGGATGGAAAGATTACGAACTTCTCGATAGTGGTAATTTCGAAAAACTTGAACGCTTTGGCAAATATGTTATTGCCAGGCCGGAACCTCAGGCATTGTGGCAAAAAAAATTAACTGAGGAGGAATGGCAACAAAAGGTAAATGCTTATTTCAGACGTAAAAAGGCAGATATTGGTGAAGCACTGTTGCCTAATGAATCGGGTGAATGGACAAAAAAAAACACTATGCCCGATAGATGGACAATTTCTTATCAATATAAGCAAATGAATTTGGTTTTTAGACTTGGGCTGACAGCATTCAAGCATGTAGGAATATTTCCTGAACAGGCTGACAACTGGAATTACATCTACAATCATCTGCTGCCTGAAGGTAAAAAATCATCATTTTTAAATTTATTTGCCTACACTGGTGGTGCTTCTCTGGCAGCAAAGGCTGCAGGTGCAGATGTTGTGCATGTCGATTCAGTAAAACAAGTGATTACATGGTCGAAAGAAAACATGCTGCTGAGTGGACTGGATGGCATACGCTGGGTGGTGGAAGATGCCTATAAATTTACATTGAGGGAAGTAAAAAGGGGTAAAAAATACACTGGAATTATCCTTGACCCTCCCGCTTACGGACGCGGCCCTGATGGTGAAAAATGGCAGCTCAACCATCATATAGACCAATTAATTGGTTTGTGTGCTCAAATTTTAGATAAGAAAAATGGCTTTTTAATTCTTAATATGTATGCTGTCGGATATTCAGCACTGATAGCAGAAAACCTGGTTAAAAAACATTTTGGCACGAATGTAAAAACCGAATGCGGAGAACTGACTGTAACAGACTCAAATGGCCTTGTTTTACCTTTAGGAGTATTTTCCAGAGTTTTAACTTGATTTCTACCTAAAAGGAATTTTTAATTACATTTTATTATAATTCGATGACTTTGTATTCCTGTCATAATAATTTCATAATAACCACTTTTATACATACAGAAATTGAAAATCTCATAATTATGGAAGATAAATGGAAGTATTTACCGTAATTAAATAATGGTGCTGGAGTTTACACTTATACTTTTCCTGCTATGGACATGTAGGTTAAGATGCAGGAGTTACTGAAGCTTATACCTACTATTTATCAGAAAATAAAAATGTTACAGTAAAGAGAAATAAAAAGCTGCATGTAACCTTTATTCCTTTTTTATAAGAAACAAGAAGAAAATTACTAATTCACAAAAAATTTAGAAATAATATTATAGAAACATCCTTAAACAGCATATTGCCGTATATTATTTTGTATCATCATTTTCGCTTCCATTTCATATAAAGCTCGGTCAGTTTGTTTTTTGTGTTTTGAGAAAAATCACTGTTCATGATCCATGAATAATAGGATGGGTCTTTTTCAAAAATCTCATCCACCCTTTTGCCTTTGTATTTACCAAAATTATAAACGATATCACCTCTATCATCTATAATCATTCGTGAAGCAAAGTCAACAATCTTTTCAATGGGTTTACCTAAGAAATTGTTGATTTCATCAACATTGTTACCAATGTTTTTGTATTTTTCAAGCTGAACATGCAGTATTTCTTCAGTAGCACGAATATCATACTCAGCACTATGGTGTTTTTCAATGGTTTTTTCACAATAAAATTTATAGGCAGTAGCAAGGTCTCTCTTTTCCATTTTATGGAAAATATGCTGTACGTCTATCACTTTACGATTTTCAAGTGAAAAGTCGATATGAAATCGTAAAAATTCCTCTACTAACAACGGGAGATCAAATTTCATAATATTAAAACCTGCTAAATCGGCATTATCAATAAAATTAACTATATTTTTTCCGACCTTATCAAAAGTGGGTTTATCAATCAGGTCATCATCTTTTATACCATGAATTGCTGTTGTTTTAGGAGGGACTGGTATTCCGGGATTAATGCGCTGAATAAATAATTCTTTGTTGCCGTCAGGTAATAATTTCAGAATAGCAATTTCTATAATTCTGTCGTTTACTATATCAAGACCTGTTGTTTCAAGGTCAATAAATGCTAATGGTTTTGTCAATGAAAGTTTCATTTTTATACAAATTGATATTTTTCAGGTAAGTAAAATTTCTTCTATAACTTTAGGGTAAAATTCGTATTCCAATTTGTGAACTTTTTCTGCAATACTATCAGCATTATCAATTTCAGGATTTATACCCACCTTTTTTTGAAACACAATAGTACCTTCGTCATAATGTTCATTCACATAATGAATGGTAATGCCTGTTACATCATCGCCTGCTTCAAGCACAGCTTTATGAACATGATGGCCATACATTCCCTTTCCTCCATATTTAGGCAATAATGCAGGATGAATATTTAAAATCCTAAAATCAAAAAGACGAATAAGATAATCTGGTATTTTCCATAAGAAACCTGCCAAAACAATGAAATTGATGTTCAAATCAGATAATTTATCTAACACCACCAAGTTATTGTAAAAATCATCTTTGCTGAAAATAAAAACAGGAATATTAAAACCTTTCATTCTGGTAATTACCCCTGCCTTAGGATTGTTTGTAAATACTGCTTTGATACAGATTTTATGATTTTCCTTGAAATACTGGGCAATATTTTCTGCATTAGTACCGCTACCGGAAGCAAATATGGCAATATTTGTTATCATCAGTTTATTCCAAGCTCATCTTTAAAAATTTTAGTAAACAATTGATCTATATTATTGTTGCCATTAATGTTATGCAATTCTATAGAACAGATAATAAATATAGTTTGCCCCAGCGTATTCATTTTTTTTGCCATTACTGTTGATTTACCTTCCCAGGCAGCTTTACCAAAACCACCTGTTTTTATTAATTTTGCATCGTATAACGATTGAGAGGTATTTTCTTCATAAAAAGGGCGTGCATTTGAGATTTTTGTAGATTTCAGCACTGGCCAGCCTGCTGTCAGGGGAAGCACCAATGAATCAGTTTCTATTCTAAAGTTATTTACTCCTTTTGGCAAAGATACCAACGAATCGATGGGTGAAAAGTCAAGGTAACCTGCTTGTTCATCAATAGAGGTAGCTATTTCAACAGCAAGAAATATTTTTCCTCCTGTGTTTAAAAAAGTTGTTAGTGTTTTTTGAGCAAGCGACATAGAAAAATCAATGTCCTTTCCAAACCAAATGATGTTGTCAAATAATGAAAAAACCATTTCCTGAGTAGTATTGTCGGCTGACAGTTGTGTATAAGCACCTTTTACTACCTCATTAACTCTGAGAATATCAAAATTTATAATACCAATACTTTGCAGGTTTGAAGTATAAAAGTCCTCGCGTTGCTGAACAGAACTTGAATAAGCATTTACCAGCAAAGTTTTTGATTTGGGTTTTCTGACAAATATCTTATTTGAATAAGCAATAACTGATTTTTCTCCTACTTTATCAACAGCCCTGATAAGCAATTGATTGGTGTCGTCAAGCATCAAACCATCCATTTCTGAAACATTTATTGTCATGTTGTTGCCCTGAAAGACCTTACATCTGACCGGGTTTTGCGACCAATCATTTGCTGCCACAACCACAGTATTAAAAATATGCTCAACAATAACGGCTTTGTGTGTTGTATCATTCATGAAAAGTTCAAAATGATCAATATTATCATCACCATCAGGGTCAGTTGCATCCCAAGAGAATCGAATCACAGGAAATGTATTTTCAGGGTTCCTGGCAGGGTTTCCAACAGAATAAATAAAATGAACCGTTGGAGGGGAATTTTTTACAGGGTAATAAATATAAGCAGGTGTCAGGTCTTTTTGGTTATTGTTATCGATAGCTCTAATATACACAACAAAATTGAAAGTATCAGCACCTTCGAGAATTTTTACTGTAAAATTGCTATCACTTTTTGTAGTAAAGACCCAGTTTTTTTTGTCAGTTGAAATTTCAAAACCTTTAATAAAGCCATCAGGATCGTCTCCCCACCATGAAATTTGTATATTAGTAGTATATCTGTCCTGACCAAATCTGATGATTGTATCGGTTGTGCAAAATGTTTCCGGATTTAAATTTTCTTTCAGTGTACCAAATGGATTTTCCTTGCACGAAAACAACGAAAGTATAAAAATAAAAGTTAAAATAAATATGATGCGCATGGCTGCAAACATACATTAAATAAGATGATCTGACAAATGATAAATTAAGTCAAATAGGTATTACATTACATTTTATTTGAAAAATATCGCTTTAAAAACATTTTTAGTATTTAACTTGCACCAAAAATTTTATTGCAATGTTCAGAAAAAAAAGCAAACTGAGTTTTGCAGATATTGCTGTTTCATCAAGAAATATAAAAAATCCCTTTTTGGAAACCATACAGTTAAATGTTAACTGGGATCAAATAGAAAATCTGATATTACAAAATTATAACAAAGGAAAACGAGCTGATGGTCGTCCGGCATTCAGAGGACTTTTGTTGTTTAAAATGTGTTTATTGCAAGAATGGTATGGTGTTACAGCCAAACGTATGGAGGCCCTCATCAACGACACTGTGAGTATGAGCCATTTTATTGAACAAAGTCTGGATGAAAAAATACCTTCAGCAGCCACATTTTTAAGTTTTAAAAGAGAATTATTGAAATCAGGTGTTTATGCACAATTAAGAAATATGGTAAATGATGACCTTGCAAATAATCACTACACGATTAAAAAAGGCAGTATCAAATATCCATTTTTGCTAAAAACATTTAGAAAAAAAAATGAAGTAAAAAGCACTGAATAATAGGAATGTTCAAAATTGCTACCTGAAATATATTGAATTACAAACAAAAGAGCCTGTTTAAAAATTTTAAAGGTTTTTTAATTAATATTATTATCTTTGGTTGATATTTTGCGTAAGCAGCGTCATATCTAAATCATAATATTTATCAGACAGTTAGTTTTAATATTGATTATTATTTTAACTCAAATTGCTTCAGTCACTGCACAGCAGGTAAAAAAGTATTATGATGAAGGAAACGTATATTTCGAAAATGGGAAATACTCTGAAGCAATAAAAAAATTCAGCTATGTAATAAAATTAAACAACGATTACAGGGATGTGTATTTAAAAAGAGCCATGGCTTATGAAAAAAACAATAATCTGGAAGAAGCTGCTTCAGATTATGAAAACTGTGGTAATTTATATAAAAACAAGTCAGAGCACTTTTATAAAGCTGGCAGCCTTTATTTTCAATTAATGAATTATCAGAAAGCAATTGAATGTTTGAACAAATGCACTGATATTGATAAGAAAAACCTTGAAGCATATTTTTTAAAAATACAAGCTTTTTTGAAACTTAAAAACTATGAAGCAGCACTTTATGAAAGCAGTCAGGCAATAAAAATTAAAAAAACATCAATAACGTATTATTATCATGGGCTTTCATCGTTTTACCTCCACGATCTTGTTACTGCCGAAGATGATTATCTCAAAGCTATCAAACTTGATATCTATTTTTCAGATGCATTTTGTGGCCTAGCTGAAGTTTATTATAACCTGAATAAACTTGACAAGGCACTTGAGCACAGTAATAAAGCCATCATGCTGAACCCCTTAAAAGCAAATTACTTTTTAGTAAGAAGTAATATTTACTATAAAAAGAATGAACTTAACACTGCAATAAACGATCTGTCAGAAATATTGCTAAGGATTGAACCTCAAAATATTGATATTTTATTTTTACGTGCACAATATTTTGAACAAGCAGAAAGGTTTACTGAAGCCATTAATGACTACATAAGCATTCTGGCAATTGATCAAATGAAAATTATTGCCATTTTTTTACGTGCAAAAGATTATGAAAAGATAAACAATAAAACTGCTGCCATAGCTGATTATCAGCTATTTATAACATCTGTCGAAAACAATCCACAGCCTTTTGTTAGTGAAATAAGCTATGCCAGAGAAAGGATATATCAATTAAATAAAGAAAGCGTCAACCCTGAAATAAAAATTACCTGGCCAGTTATTGTCGAAAACTCTGTAATTCAGATACCTGACAACAAAGATTCATTTACGATAACAGGAAATATATTCGATCAAAGTGAGTTGAAATATTTCAGGATCAATGGATTACAAATCGTTCTTTCAGAAGGATACGGTATTAAAAAATTTAGTTTGACACTCAGTATAAAAGATATTGAATGGATCATACTGGAAGCAGAAGACATCTATAATAATTATGAATATCAACGATTTAGCATAAACAAAACTGAAACAAACCTCCCAACAATTCACTTATTAAACCCGTATGCTTCTGATAATGGTGAAATTTACCTTGAAACAAATGCTTCAACTTTATTTATTGAAGGGAAAATTACCGACCAAAGTAATATAGCATACATCCAGATTGACGATATTGAAGCCAGTTATAAAAAAGACGAAATTAACCCTGTGTTTTCTGCCATGTTGAAAATTTCAAATAAATCTGGTTTTAAAATAAAGGTATGCGACAAATATGGTAATATTAATGAAAAATCGTTTTATTTCAACCGTGAAGGAATCAAGTTAATGACTGAAAATCCAATGGGAAAAACATGGATAGTGTTTATCCAGAATTCATCTTACGAGTTTTTACCTGTTTTGAAAGGACCTGAAAAAGACGTAGAAAAAATTAAATCTGCATTTTCCAACTACCAGATCAATAATTTTATTATTAAAAAAAATATGAATAAGCAGGAAATGCAGCGATTTTTCCTGATTGAATTACGTGATCTTATAAAAAATAATAATGTCACTTCACTGATGATTTGGTTTGCAGGCCATGGTAAATATATGAATGAGATGGGTTACTGGCTTCCAGTAAATGCTCTTTCTAACGATGAATTCACATATTTTCCTGTAAACTCACTTAAAAGCAGCTTACAGATATATTCACCCGAATTGAAGCATATCCTTGTAGTAACCGATGCCTGTGAAGCAGGACCAGCTTTTACAATGGTCATCAGGGCAGATACGCAGGAACCTGATTGTAGTGATTGGACGTATGCCTCACTGCGATCGGCACAGGTACTTACATCTACCAGTATGGGATGGGCTTCCGATCAATCAGTATTTGCTGATGCTTTTGCTGAAAGCCTTAAAAACAATTCAAAAAGCTGTATTTCCATTGATCAGATATCTCAATACGTTAGCCAAAAGGTAAAGGAATCACTCAAACAAACACCTGTTTTTGGTAAAATTGCTGGTCTCGAAGATGAAGATGGTACATTTTTCTTCCTAATCAAGGCAGAATAATTCTATTATTAACAATTGTACTGAATCATTTGAAATTAAATAGTAAAGTATATCTTTGCTGTCATTAAGTTTATAGTAACATTGCGTATTTCATTAAAATTTGATTACGAAAAGATTTTAAATGTAAAAACCGATGAATTTGGTTATGTAAAGCTCCTGTTTTTACATAATTTTTTTCAGGGCATCGGTCTGGCAATGTTTTTCAATGCAGCGAATTCAATTTTCTTAACGCAGGTGGGCAGCAAATCTTTGCCCCTTGTTTATATGTTCGCTGCCATCCTCCTTTTAGTCATCGGGATTGCTTATTCGTACTTTGAAAGAAGAGTTAGTGTAAAAAAACTATTTTTTGCTATTCTCATTTTATTATTTATCTCCATTTTTCTTATACGATTAGGCTTAAGTATCGTTGACAGTGTGTGGATTGCATTTGCTGCTATCATGTGGTACAGGGCTACTTCATTATTAAATTACCTTGAATTCTGGGGATTAACATCTATGATGCTTGATGTCAGGCAGAGTAAAAGACTTTTTGGCCTTGTCAGTTCAGGAGAAGTAACTGCAAAATTAATTGGATATTTTTCAATTCCCTTATTAGTTCCGTACATTGGAAAAACGAATCTGATTTACATTGCATCAGCATCTTTTGCTGCCTGTGTGCTCATTTTACATTTCATTTCAAAGCATTACAGCCAAAATAAAATCGATAGACCTAAAACACCTGAAAGTGAATTGAAAAAAGAAAGCAATGTTTTTGAACGATATTTCAAAAGCGACTTTATTATTTTACTGTCCATTTTAAGTTTTATTTCAGTACTCGTTTTTACATTTATTGATTTTTCTTTTTTAAGCAATTTACAAAACAAATTCAGTGATGCAGACGAAATAGCTGTATTTTTAGGCTGGTTTTACGGATTCAATAAAGGTGTAACGGTATTGATAAAAATGTTTTTCACAGGAAGAATCATCGACAAACTGGGTGTAAAAAATTCGCTGCTCTTTATCCCTGCTATTTTCATTCTGATTATTTCTGGTATTATCCTTTATAAAATGTTTTCTCCTGGTGAAACACTGGTATTTAGTTTATTTGCTCTCCTATTATTTTCAATGGAGTCGTTACGCTATTCACTTTTTGAACCTGTTTTCTTTTCACTTTTTCAGCCATTGAATAAAAATTTAAGATTATTTGGCCATGCCATTGTCAACGGATATCTTAATCCCATTGCATTAGGTATTGCAGGGTTAACACTATATTTATTTATCTATTTTCAGGGAAGTATCAATCTAGCATTAATATGCTATGTTTTAATTGGATTTTTAATAGGTTGGATTATCATAGTGCTGATAACAAACCGCCAATACATCATTGTGTTGAATGATGCCATAAAAAAACGCTTTTTCGAGGGTAGTGATATGTTTGTCAAAGGCAAGGTTATGCAAAACATCCTGCAACAAAAATTAAAAAGTGATGTTCCTGAAGAAGTTATTTATTCATCTCAACTGTTATTTAAAACTGAAGGAACTGACATTGCAGCCACAATCGGTATTTTATTGGACAATCCAAACGAAACAGTTCTGGTTTACACATTGAATTCAATTACATCACTAAACATATCAACTCACAAAGAAAAAATACTTTCATTAATAAACAACCCTGATATTAGTGCTAATGTAAGAGGACATGCAATAAGGGCCTATTGTGTTGGTGAAGATACTGATATAACAATAATTTATCATTTGCTGGATGATGAAAATGAATTAATCAGAAAAGGTGCTATTATTGGATTACTAAAAAACGGTGGTCTTGAAGCAGTTGTTCTTGCCGGACAAAAGCTATTATTACTTTTACAATCTACGAATTCTAATGAAAATATTACCGCTCTTGATATTATTGGAACATTAAAAATCAAAAATTTTTATCAACCAATAATAAATTTCTTAAATAACGAACATATTAAAATCAAAAAAGCAGCAATAGATGCCAGCGAAAAAATTGCAAATCCTAAGCTCCTACCCTATCTCATCAATTCTCTAAATGAACCCTATTTCAGCGAGCTGACAGCAAAAGCGATAACTGAATTCGGAAATGATGCAGTAAAGTTTTTTGAACAATACATACATGACAATGCGGTAAATGAAATTCCTGCAACAAGCATTTTCAGAATAACTCAAATATTAGGTAACATCCCAAGCAAGGAATCACACATGCTTTTAATTTACTTACTTGATTATCCGGTCTTTAAAATACAATATTCAGCAATAATGGCACTGAAAAAGTCAGGTTTTAAAGCAGGTGATCAATATGAAGAAATTATAAAAAAGAAGTTTGATCAACAATTTGAATTAAGTGGGTGGTATTATAACGCTATTTATTTGTTGGAAAAATCAGGGAAAGATAATAAGCTATTATACCGGGCTTTACATATCGAACTTGACATTATCAAGGAAAACCTGCTGTACATCCTGTCATTTCTATATGATACAAGAACAGTTTTTAAGGCAAGAGAAGGTTTACTTACCAACTACTCCGAGAAAAAAGCTAATGCAATGGAAATTATTGACAATTTGATTTCTAAAAAGCAATCTACTAAGCTTTCATTAATTTTTGAAGACTCTACAATTGAAGACAAAATAAAACAATTCAGGGATTATCATTTTAAATACCCTGATGAAGTTTTTGTTGTTATTGAAACAATCCTTACACAAAGAGAAAAGCTATTTAACCGATGGACACAGGTAACAGCAATCATATCCTTGCTCAATATTTTTACATTTGAGTTGACTCCCCTTATAATTCCTTTTATCGATAATAAAAGTAAATTATTAAGTGAAACAGCCAAAGATACAATACGAAAAATCAGTCAGCAAAAGGCATTTTCAAAAGAATTATTACTAAATAATATTGGAAACGAAAAACTGGAAAGCATTATGGATAAAACTTCAGGAAATAATTTACTTGACATTGAAAAAGTCATCATATTGAAAGGAACAAGTCTTTTCAGCGAAACACCTGAAAATATACTTGTAGATATTGCAGGGATTGTTAAAGAAGAAAGATTTGAAGAAGGACAACAAATAATGTTGAAAGGTGAAATGGGATTTTGCATGTATATTATTTGTGAAGGAGAAATCAAAATACACGACAAGGACCTGACCTTTACTACTCTTGGCAACAGAGACTTCTTTGGCGAACTGGCTTTATTAGACCCTGAACCACGTTCAGCATCGGCTACAGCAATGAAAGACTCGCTGGTACTACGACTCGATCAGGAAGCTTTTTATGAACTAATGTCAGAAAGAACTGAGGTGGCAAAAGGAATTTTAAAAGTATTATGCCGAAGAATACGACATCAGAATGATGTAATTTCTGAAATGAAAACAAAAATACCAGCAAATTAGCCCTTATGCTGAGATAATTATTTGAAGCTTTCTCAATTGATCCTGTTTTTTTTGATCGCGTGTAAAAATTGCAGTTTTAGTAAAATACCTGTGATTGGTCAAAAAATTGACCTGAATTTTATTCCATTGTTCCTCACCTGTAATAAAATGAAATGCCATTAATTCCTGATATAAACTGAAAGAAATCGGCTCAAAATCATTTCTGCCCAGATAATCAAGATCAGCATCACAAATTATTTCTCCTAAAAAGGATATCGGGCTTTGTGGAATTTGCGTTGCCATTATCATTTCCTTGATGGTTGCTATTTCATTTCTTCTATACCCAAAACCTGGTAGTATCTCACTCACAATACAACAAGATTCTTCTTCATGGCCTTTATATTTTACTATAAAACCCATATCATGAAATAAGGCTGCTGTTTTAAGCAACAACATCTCATATTCACTTATCCCTTCCGATATACCAATCCTCTGACAAGCAGATACAACATCAATGGTATGATGCACACCATGATAATATAAGTGTGGATCCAGTTCTGAGCGTAATCTGTTTAATGCATATTCTTCTATCCTTTTGTATTGCATTCAACTGTTTTTTGTTAACTTACCATCAATTTTTCAGTGTCGAGAAAATACATTTGTACTATACCTTTTCCTTTTACTTCCATTGGTTCGCGAGGAATAAAATTAAATTTATTTTTAAGTATTTCATACGTAGCACTTGAACAATTAATACGCATTGGGCTTCCATTGCTTTCCATGCGTGAGGCAGTATTGACCGTATCACCAAAAACATCATAAATATATTTTTTCACTCCAACAATTCCTCCAACAACTTTACCTGAGTTAACTCCTATTCTGACCCGCCATGATATTTGATTGTTTTTATTCCTTTCATTCAGATAATTGATAATATCGATAGCCGCCATGACAATATTCTCTGCATGATTTGAATTTCTGAATGGCATTCCACAAACGGCCATATATGCATCGCCTATTGTTTTAATTCGTTCGCATTGATATTTGTCCATAATATCGTCAAACGCTGTAAATATATCGTTTAATTCATTAATAAGATGCTTTGGTTCAAGTGTGGCAGATGTATCGGTAAAGCCAACAATATCAGAAAAATATACTGAAACCTCTTCGAAACTTTCCGGTTCGGTGGTTCCAACTTCTTTAAGGTCATTCACCACTTTCAGTGGTAAAATGTTCAGTAATAAATCTTCAGACTTCGCTTTTTCTTTAGCAATTATTTCATTATCACGTTTATTCCGTTGCAAACTTCTGTAAACTTGTATGACCATTCCGATAATCAACAAAATAATCAGTCCGGCAAACACAATAACTGCTTTTTGCCGTTTATTTTCAGCTTCTTTTTTTGCAATTTCAGTTTGTTGAATTTTTATTTGTGCTTCCTTTTTCTCAGTTTCATATATTGTTTGAAATTCAGCGATTTGTTTATGCTTTTCTTTATTAAAAATTGTATCTTTTAATTGTGTATATTTCTTGTAAAACGAAAGAGCTTCTCTGAAATTACCCAAATTAAAATAGGCATCAGAAAGATAACTATATGAACTAAGGATAACAGGATCTGCCATGATGCTTTCAGCAATTTTCAATGCTTCAAGATGATATGGCAATGCTGCAGCATAGTCTTTACGGTCATAATACACTAAACCTATGTTATTCAGGTCAACAGCAATATCTGCTTGTCTATTTTGTTTTCTGTCAATGTCAAGTACTTGATTGTAGTAATCAATAGCTTTTGAATATTGCCTCCATGCTTTATAAACTGATGCCAGATTGTTAAGTAATACAGCTACAGCACCTTCCTGTTTCATGCGTGAAAATATCTCCAGTGCCTGTTCATAATATTTAACAGCATCCTGATATTTTTTCATTGAAAAATATACTGATCCTATATTGTTCAGGTCGCCACCAACACTGGCTTCCTGATTTAATTTTTTATCAATTTCAAGAGCTTTCACATAATATTGTAGTGCATTCTCAAACTGTCCCCATGTATCATATACAGAACCTATATTTGTAAGGTAATTTGAAACCTCCAACTCATCACCACTTTTTTTGACGATATTTAAGGCTTGCATATAATATTCAATAGCTTTGTCATATTTTCCCTGCGAGTAATAAACCATACCTATATTATTCAGGTCAATAGATAAGTCAGATGGTTTTCCAATCCTTTTATCAATTTCTAGTGCCTGAGAATAGTATTTCAAAGCTTCATCAAATTTTCCCCATGCTTTGTAAATAGCACCAATATTATTCAGGTCAATTGCAATATTAGCTTCAAAATTGTTCTTTTGATCAATATCAAGGGCTTTTTTGTAGTAATAGATTGCTTTTTCAAAATCTCCCATTTTTTTATAGGCGATACCAACATTATTCAAACGTCTTGAAATATTTTCATTATCACTTGCTTTCTGGTCGTAAAACAAAGCAGAATTAAAAAATTTTATCGCCTTTTCATATTCACCCTGAACATAATAAACCATACCTATCCCATTGTACACTTCAGCAATTTCTTTCGTATTTTTATTTTGTTTCCTGATTTTCAATGATTTAGAATAATACAAGAGTGCTTTTTCAAAATCATTATTTGAATTATAGGCTTCAGCAATTCGGAAATAAGCTGTTGCTTCTTCTTTTTTATCTTTATTTCGTTTTGCAAAATCAAGAGCTTTTTCTGCATAAAACAGACCCTGCTGAAATGAATCGGCTACAACCACCTCTGAAAGTTGATTATAAATGCTTGCCTTTTTAGCCGATTTAGCTTGTTTTAAAGCATTTATTAAGCTATCCTGTACTGCTGAAAATGAATGGTTTTCAATTATCAAAAACAATACTAATACAAAAAATATCCGACAATTTAATTTCATATAAGTTACTTAATAGGCTGAAATTCTATTATTTCAAGTCATATTTTAACCTGAAAGATAATGCAAATGTAATTTTTTATGAAAATAATTGTTAATGCCAATTAAAGTTAAATCTATTAATTGATTCAAGTCGAAAGAAAAAATTATAAAATCAGGTAGATTTATCTTGATAAATAATTAATTATTATATTTGCCTCTGGTTAAAATTTCGATTTAATAATTTTCAGTTTAATAAATATCAGAAACAAAATACTGTTTGTATGAGGATTAGTAAAACATTATTAATGTCAGTAGCTATTCTTGGGTTACTGTCAGTAAAGGCTGCTTATGCCCAGATTCAAATTATCAGTGGATTTGAAAAGGGTTCTTATTATCAAATGGCAAACGATATTAAATCTGTTGCTGGTGATATCATTACCTTTGACACTATCTTTACCAGAACCTGGGATGATAAAGATTCCATTGCACTAAAACGCACATCTGTACCACTTGTTGAAGTATTAACATCTACTGGTAGTCAGTACAATTTTAACAGAGTAAGTAAATCATCAACACCACTGCTTGCATTTATGCAATATGATGTTTTAGTAAACGAACAATTAAAAGATCTTAAAAAATATTCAAAGCGTACCGATAGTATTATGGAAGTAATGCCACTTGGAGTGGAAGAAATTCACCTGATTGCACTTAAAACAAGTAAAATTAAAGGACTGGCTGACCTTAAAGGAAAAAGAGTGGCCATAGGAGCTGCAGGTCAGGGTACAGCAATTACAGCAAAGTTTATTAAAGAAAAAACAGGCATTGATTGGATTGATTTTGAGCTTTCTATTAAAGATGCTCTTCCTGCACTATTAAACAACAATATTGATGCATTTTTCTTTGTTGGAAGTGCACCAGTATTAAGTCTTAATGGTTTGTCGCCTACTTTTGAACAATTAAAACTTATTCCTGTAATGCACCCTAAATTAACTGAATATTATGTCCAGTCATCTATTCCAACAGGGACTTATCACTGGTTAAAAAGTGATGTCCAAACATTAGGTGTAAAGTTATTACTTGTAAGTGACATTTCGAAAGAAAGTCCAAAAGACAGGGAGAATCTGAAGAGAATTCTTAATGCTATTAAAAACAATATTGGTAAATTACAGGAAAAAGGTCATCCAAACTGGAAAAAAGTTGATTTCAATTTCAGTGATGTTAAATGGGAAATTCATCCTGTTTCCAAGCAGGTGTTTAATATCCCATAAACTTGTTATAATAATCTTATCAGGCCTGAAAGAAAATCTTTCAGGCTTTTTTTTTGTAAAAGTCTGATATTTTTTTTAGCTGAATTCAAAATCATTTTTAAAATATTGATAAAACAGGCATTCTTAGTAAATTCCACTACTTAATTTTGCATCCATGTTATAAACATTCTTATCGTGATGAAACCAATAAAACTTAACACAGTACTGGCAAGAGAGTTTATCAGTAATGAAATCTATGAAAAACTTGCTTATAAACTTCCCGATTGCCATAAAATGTTGTTAGAAAAAACAGGAGAAGGAAGTGAGTTTACCGGATGGACAGATATTCAATCTTTCATGCCTGAAACACTCATTGATGATATTTTTAAAACGACTACACGTTTAAAGAAAATATCCGATACTGTTGTTGTAATAGGAATTGGTGGTTCATATCTTGGGGCCAAAGCTATTGTTGAAGCCTTAAGACCATTTTTCCCCGTTAAAAATGAGAGTATTGAGGTGCTTTTTGCAGGATTTAATCTCTCTGAAGACTATCATGCCGAACTGCTGGAATATTTAAATAATCGAGATTATTCATTGGTTGTGATCTCAAAATCGGGTACTACTACAGAGCCTGCTATTGCATTCAGAATACTTTTCAAACATCTGATTTCAAAATACGGAGAAGATAATATTAAAGAAAGAGTCATTTGCATCACTGATGAAAAGAAGGGAGCATTACGCAAAATGGTGAATAAATATGGCTTTGATTCATTCATCATACCAGATAATATCGGTGGACGCTTTTCGGTATTAACTGCTGTGGGATTACTCCCAGTAGCTATTGCCGGTTACGATATCAAAGCATTACTGCATGGTGCAATGGATATGATGTTGCTTTATAAAAATAATTATCATGATCCAGATTTCATGATCAACGATTTTGCCCTTCATCGGCTTAGTCTGGAACGTCAGGGATACTTTATTGAACTATTTGCTACCTATCAGCCACGTTTGTTTTATTTTATGGAGTGGCTGAAACAACTATTAGGAGAAAGCGAAGGCAAAAACGGTAAAGGTCTCTACCCTTCCAGTGTTGTTTTCACAACCGATCTACATTCTCTGGGACAATATATTCAGGAAGGAAAACGGATTATGTTTGAAACAGTTATACATGTTGAAAAATCAAAAAATAACCTTATTATTCCGTATTTTGATCATGACGATGACGACCTGAACTACCTGGCAGAAAAAAATATCCAATATGTAAACAGCAATGCCATGAAAGCCACTCAAATGGCACATCTTGCAGGCAAGGTTCCCAATATTGAAATAGTTTTACCTGATTTAAATGAATACTATCTTGGGCAGATGATCTATTTCTTCGAAACAGTATGTGCTGTTAGCGGGTATTTGAATGATATTAATCCTTTTAACCAACCCGGAGTAGAAGCTTACAAGATAAATATGTTCAAACTTTTAGGCAAACCAGGTGCTTTATAAAACTCAATCGCATATAACTTAACTCAACCGGTTTAAGTCCTCACCTGCTAAGCGAATGAATTCAATTCGGGGCAGTTCACCAAAGCATGCTACACTGGCCATGGTATTATCATTTATTTTAAAACTAAACATGGTAATTAAGTTATTTTCTATGTCAATGTTATTAAGATTCAATGCTGAACTTTGTTTACTAACCTCAATATTTTTAACCTGATCAAGTAATTGTATTCCCAACAACTTAACAATTGCTTCCTTACGCGTCCAGTAGGTTTTGAATATTTCTTCCTTGTTTATTGCATTTTCTATTTTACTGGCTTCAGCTTTGGTGAAATATGAATTTACAACCAGGTCAAGACCTTTTTTATATCTCGCTTCTTCAATGTCGATACCTATATCATGTGTCAATGAGGCAGCTACAATTATCTGTGTTCCTGTATGGGATATGTTAAAATAAAACGACAGTTTTGGTATATTAATAAATGGTTTTGAATGTATATCCTTTTGTTCAATGCTTACATCCAATAAATTTATGCCATGAAACTCCGATACAATTTTTTTAACTAAAAACCTACCCGATAAAAAATTTAGTTTATCCTTAAGAAAAATGTATTGATTAAACCTCACAATTTCCTTTGAACTTAAAACATCATTTACGTTGGGCCATGATGTAATTTCCTCCTGATTAAGATAAAAGATAAATAGTTTATCATCAGTGATAATAAATTGATTTTGATGCATGTTCCATGAAACAGGCTCAAGGTAAAAATTATTTATCCTGAATGTTTTCATTCATATTGTGTATGCTGTTCACTTCATTCAATCTTTTTTGCAATATTTCGGCAATCACAACATCGCCAGGTGAACCAAACAGGTTTGCATGTTCTCCTGGTATTTCATGAAGGTAAATTTTACCTGAAATAAATTTTTTCCAGCCATAATATAAAAAGTCTTGTATAAAAAACCTCTTTTCTTTTGCCTTAAACAAATCCAAATCAATCTCAAAAGGTTTTAAAAAGTAGTTTGCCAATGCATGAATACCTGCTTGTTCTACTTCGGCATGCAAATATTCCTTATTTGTTTCTTCATCCAATTTTTCTTTTTTCTTTATCCACTTTAAATAGTTTAATCGCACCAACAATACTCGCTTTTTTTCACGATAAAATTTTAATGGGTTTTTTAAAAACAATAAAAACAGGAAGATAAATCTGCTGAATTCAAATTTAATTTTAAAAACAAGTTTATCAATTTCACTTTTCCCATCAAGTTGATGATATCGCTTTTGAATGAAGGCATCAGTATCAAACATTGCCAAAAAAGGTACATTAAAATTCATTTTTTTCAATTGCATGGCCATTTCAAAAGCGATATAACCTCCCAAACTGTAACCTGCAAGTGCAAAAGGTCCTTTAGGGGCTACCTTGACAATTTCTGAAATATAATAACTTGCCATTTCTTCAATGCTCGTCAGAGGTGCTGCTTTACCATCAAGGCCCTTTGCTTGTAGAGCATAAATAGGTTGATCAGGCGACATTTTATGCGCCATTGTATTAAATAGTAATACATTTAATCCACCTCCATGAACAATAAATAATGGAATTTTATTTCCTTTAGTATTGATAGGTGTCAATGATTGCCAATTAATGTTTTTGGCATGTGACACTAAAATTTTTGCAAAATCATGGATGGTCGTATTTTCAAAAAAAACTGAAAGTGGTAGTCTTATATTATATTCAACTTCAATTTCTGACAATATCTGAACAGCAGCGAGTGAATGTCCACCTGATTTAAAAAAGTTAACAGTAGTACTTATTTCTGTTACACCAAGTGCTCGTTTCCATGCTTCAACAAGAAATTTTTCAATTTCGCTGATTGGAGCTGTAAACTCAGGTTGCAATTGATCACCTGATTCAGTTTGAGAGGCCAGTTGTCGTTTATTTACTTTTCCCTGTTCATTTAATGGTAGCTTTTCAAGCTGATGAATATAAGATGGCATCATGTAATCCGGGAGAGACTTTTCGAGATATTGCCTTAATTCATCAATGGTAGTTTCAGAATTATTAAAAACCACAAATGCTATAATTTTTTTTGTAAGAGCGCTATCACCATGCCCGATTACAGCACACTCACTTATTCCACTAAAACCAAGTATAATTTGCTCAATTTCAGCAATCTCTACCCTGAAGCCTCTAACTTTTAATTGATTGTCATCCCTACCAATGAATTCGATATTACCATCGTTTTTCCACCTTGCAATATCACCTGTATTATAAAGCTTATCTTTTTTATCTATTGAAAATGGATTATCAATAAACTTCAGATCAGTAAGTTCCTTTTTGTTTACATAATAAAGTGCCAACCCTTCGCCACCAGTGTACAAATAACCTTCAACACCTATTGTAACAGGCCTCCGGTTTTTATCAAGTATATAAACACTGGTACCACGAATAGGTTTACCTATTGGTACACGGGATGATAAAAATGATGCATCTGTCACATTATATGTCGTGGTAAAAGTAGTGTTTTCAGTAGGTCCATAACCATTAATGATTTTACCAGGCCCAAGAATGGCCATCGCTTTTAATACATGCATGGTTGACAACACATCACCCCCGGCCATCAGGTATCGCAAAGATTTTAACCGATATGCATTTTTTTCTACCATCAGTGAAAATAACCCTGAAGTCAGCCAAATGATGTTTACCTGATTTTGTTCAATCAGATCAGTGATATCAGTTAATGTTACTTTATCAGAATTTTTAAGAACCAGCTTACAACCATTTAACAAACTTCCCCATATCTCGAATATAGATGCATCAAAACAGATATTTGATAACTGAAGAAAAGTTAATTCGTTTGTAAAATCAATAAAATCGTTGTCTTTACACAATCTAATGATAGCTCTGTGAGGAATGCACACTCCTTTTGGCTCACCTGTTGAACCAGAAGTATAAATAATATAGGCCGGATCATTTGGTGTAATATCAATATTTAAATCCTTATCAGATACTCCATTAATAATTGATAAATTGTCAATATTTACTTCAAGATATGAAATCTCTTTCAGTAATTCATTTTGCCATCCACTATCCTTGATTAATATGTTTACATCACTTTCATCAAGAATATATTTGATTCTATCGTCAGGAAAAGCAGGGTCTATGGGTATATAACAACAACCAGCTTTTAAAACAGCAAGAAATGAAACCATCAATTCTTTTTTTGATGACATGATTACAGCAATTTTTGACTTTGGCTTTACGCCCAGAGTTTGCAGGTAATTTGCTAATTTATTTGAAGCGATGTCGAGTTCAGAAAAACTCATTTCTCCTCCTTGCCAACAAATAGCAGTTTTTGAACTAAATCGTGTTACAATATCTTTAAAACATTGAATAACATTCGTTTTTACTTGATAAATTTGTTTGACACCTGACCATTCATTTAAAATAATTTCCTTTTCCCATAAAGGCATAATATTCAGAAAATCAATTTTTTCATCGATATTAATAGTAATTGACCTGATAAGCTCAATGAATTCCTGAGCTAAACGAATTATACTATCTTCTTCAAAAAGATCAATATTGTAAGAAAACTCTAAAGTCATATCATTTTCACTGCCGGTGATATTAAGATACAACTCAAAATTTTCGCATTTTCTGGGGTTTGAAACCAATTTATAACGAATACCATTAAAAGAAACACCCTGATCGATATCCATATCAACATTAAACACTACTGGTATCAATGGTACACGGGCAGGATCACGATCAATCTTCAGTTTTTTTAACAGATTGCTGAATGTAAAATTTTGATTTTCAAAGGCATTCAGCAAATATTTTTTTCTTATTTTCAGATAATCTGAAAAACGCTGTGCACCTGAAATCTCAGTATAAATGGGCAGTAAATTCACACAATGACCAATCAGGTCATTATAGCCATAAACAGGTTGAGCAGCAGCAGGAAGGCCAATAATCAACTTTTCGTTACCCGATATACGATAAATAAATACTTCAAAAGTTGATAGCAAGACATTTACAAAGCTCATTCCATTGGATGATGCAATTTTTTTTATGGATTCAGTTAATTTATCCGGTAATAACACATCATATCTGTTACCTTTAAAGGTTCTGATAGGTGGCCTAGCTTTATCAACAGGTAAATTTAATACAGGTACTTCAGAATTAAACTGATTTAACCAAAACATTTCTGTTTTTTGATATTCCTGAGAATGTTGGTAAACAACGTTTTCATGTGCAAATTGAAAAAACTGAATTGCAGGTTTGTTTGCTTCAACACCATTGTAAAACTCTGACAATTCTTTAATAATAATTCCAAGCGACCATCCATCACACACAATATGGTGTATGTTAATGATAAAAAAATAATGCGTTGCTGAACATTTTATAAGACATACTTTAAACAATGGAGATTGTGAAAGGTCAAATGGTGTGAGTACAAGTTCATTAATATAGTTTTTTATATGTACCTCATGCTTATCTTCATCAAATTTAGAAATATCAATCAAATCAATTTTATATGTTATATTGTCAAGTAGATGCATCATTTTACCGTCAACATCAAACACTGACCTAAGTGAATCGTGCCTGTTTACAATTTTTTGAAATGCATTGTTAAATCTTGTAACATCAAGGTCTCCAAATAAATGTAATCCTATACACTCATTGTAAGCACAATTTGCATCGTTGCTAAAAAGTGACGAATACCAAACCTCTTTTTGCGAATCAGTTAAAGGAATATATACTTTTGAATCTGACTCGTTAAAAGGATTATAATCGACTGATTGATAAGCTTTAGCGATATCCAAGTTATTTTTTTTATTTGCAATGATATGTTAAAAAATTTGTCCTCTGAAAAAAAAATATCAAGTTATCAACGAAATTCAATTTTATAATCAAAGTTTATCTGAATAAAATTTTTACCTGAATTTCAATTTTTATGTCATAAAATTTTTAAAAGAAAAGTTCAATAAAAATATAAGTTAAACGTTATCAATTACTTATAACATACTAAAAAAAATTCATTTTTTTTTGCGTATGTTTATACCATATCTATAATTTTGCACCTTGAGAGGAGTAGTTTTTTCATATTGTGTTTTTACCCTGCCACGCCCGTGGCGGGGTTTTTTTATTCAACCTTAACAAATTTACCAGGTCTGTCAGGATCAGGAATATACCAACCCGGATTGCCTTCGGGGTCTTTTCCTAATCTGGCTCCAGGTATTGGTGGATGACCAGAAATAGATAGATTTAATGATTTCGAATCAAATATTCCTATTTCTTTCATTTCTTTTACACTATCATGAAAAGCCTTAATTATGAATTGCAGGTCATCATCAGTATGTGACAATGTGAGGAAACAGGGAAAATTTTCAAGAACATGAATTCCGCGGTTTCTCATTAATGGGAACAATAGCTCGGTATAATGTATATCCTTTGTAAAAACTATTCTGAAAAGTGAGCCAAAATTGACTACTTTTACCGGTATCTTAAGATTTTCGCAAATATCATTTAATTTTTTAACGAATAAATCTGTTTTACTATTTAATTCTTGCTGTAAAGCAATACCCTTTTGCTTCAGAATATTCAAGGAAGCATAAGTTGAAGCAAGAGTAAGAGGATGACGGACAAAAGTGCCGGCAAAATACGTAACACCTACCTCAGGTTTTGATGTATCACCAAATTGCCAGTAACCACCATCCAATGCATCCATATATTGTGCCTTCCCAGCCATAATACCTATAGGCATTCCGCCCCCCGGTACTTTTCCATACGAACTCAGGTCAGCCTGAACACCTATAATTCCCTGAACACCAGCAGGATGAACTCTGAAACCTGTAATAACTTCATCAAATAATAAAAGAATTTCTTTTTTCTCAGTCAATTCCCTTAATTGGGTAAGAAAATCAAATGGTCTGAAATCAGGTCTTCTACTCTGTACGGGCTCAACCATTACAGCAGCAATTTCATCTGCATATTTTTCGATGATTTCAAGTGAATGATTTTCTCCATAGTCAAGAACCAATGCATTTTGTACTGCATTTTCAGGAACACCTGGTGCTGCCGGAAAAGATTTTAAATGTCGTCCACTGCGAACAATGACTTCATCGTTTATCCCATGATACGAACCGTTGAACATAACTATTTTAGATTTTCCACTGATGGTTCTCGCTATTCGTATGATTCCAAGAACTGCTTCTGAGCCTGTATTGCATAAGGCAACACGCTCCTGCCCACTTAATTCACTGATTAATTGTGCTACTTCACCTGCTAAATGATGCTGAGGACCTATTTCATATCCTTTTTTTAGTAAATTCTTAATTTCTTTGTTTATTTCACGGTTTGCATATCCAAAAAAGTTTGAACCAAAGCCATTTAAAATGTCAATGTATTCGTTACCATCTATATCCCACAAATGACAACCTTTTGATTTCTTATTAACAATCTGATAAGTTATTTCCTTTATATAGGGTTTAAATCCGGTTACTACTCTTGGATCTGCCAGTACTTTCCTGTATTTTTGATTATAGAGTTTCGAGCTTTTTGTTTTTATGGTATATTTTGAAATAAAATCCTGTAAAAATTTGTCAATTTGAGGCGGAATTGTTGCTGTTTGTTTTGTGTCAATTCGGGCAATAGCACCAAAAGGTTGATTCTCCTGAAGATTAATTTGATCATTTTTGCTAATGCTGACCAATGTTTTTAATTGTGTAATGAGTTGTTCATTATCAATTTGTTTGGCCAGCAACAACTCTTTTACTTTCGAAATCAGCTCAGATTCAGGTAGAGTTTCATTAATTTGTGTAAGTTCAAGTTTATTTTTCCTTGAAATGTTCAACTCAATAAAACGAGATAAAGCATCAATATTATTTAGCTCTTCATTTAATTGTCTGAAACTTACTTTAACGCCTGTTTTGCGTTGTAAATTCAATGCAATCTGAGTTAAAAACAAGCTATCGAGACCTATATCAAAAAATGATGCTTTACTGCTAATTCCATTTAAATTTATTCCTGATGAATTTTCAAGAATATTACGAACAATCTCCTCTACACTAATATTTTCATGAACTTTAACTTCAGATATTTTTGACTCGTTTGTCGGATAATCTTGATATTCACTATATTTTTTAGTCAATTCTTCTTTTGATATGTCAAGCCAGTGTCTTTGAGGTTCAAAAGAATATGGTGGTAAACTCAGCTTTTTTCTGTTTTTAAATTGCAGAAGAACATCCCAGTCGGCATTTATACCATTAAGCCAAAGTTCCCCGATTGTTCTCAGTAAATTGTTGTAATCGTTATCAGTTTGGACACTTGAATAAAATGAAATAACAGGAATGGACTTACTAATAAGCTGCTGTTTAACAAGCACTGAAAGAACTGCTTTGGGTCCAACCTCAAGAAATATTTTTTTACTCTCAGTATCAAGCTTACTAATTGAATCTCCAAATAGCACAGGTACTCTTAAATGGTTTGTCCAATAGTTTTTATCCATAGCAAGATGATCCGACAACCAGTCTGATGTTACAGTAGAAAAAACTGGTATGCGTGGAGGAGATAGTTCAACTTTATCTACAATATTTTTAAATTCAGGTAAAACATCATCCATCATGTATGAATGAAAAGCGTGTGAAGTATTAAGTACTGAATTTGCAATATCTCTTTTATTCAAAGAATGCTGTAATTCTGTTATATCTTCTTCTTTTCCTGATAAAACAAAAGATTCACTTGTGTTTACAGCTGCAAGAGATAATTTATCTGTTACAAATTCTTCTGCTCGTTTACTGTCATACCTGATAGCAAGCATTTTTCCTTTTGGCCTATTTTGCATCATAGCACCTCTGTTTGCAACCATATAGATGGCATCATGTAAAGAAAAAACCCCGGCCAGTGAGGCAGCTGTAAATTCACCTACACTATGACCAATCATTGCATCTGGTAAAATTCCATAATTCATAAAGAGACGTGCAAGGCAATATTCTGTTATAAAAAGTGACGGTTGTGCAAATTCAGTATTTTTAAGTAGCTCTTCGTTTTCCTGTTCAAAAATGATAGGAAACAAATCAATGCCTTTAATTTTTTTAAATATTGATAGACATTCATCTATATCTTTTCTAAAATGATTATCTGCAAAATACAAAGATTTAAACATACCAGCAAACTGAGAACCCTGACCAGGAAACATAAAAATCAGTTCATATTTTTCACCATTATATTTTCCATCATGTATATCAATGCCCCCATTTGAATTATGCTGTCTTTTTTCTTTATCATAAATAATAAATCTACGGTAAGGGAAGTGTTTTCTTGCCATTAACAGGGTATAAGAAACATTTGCTATTGAACAATTGTTATTGAAAGATAAATAATTAGTAATATTTGAGCAGTTTCTTTCCCTTGCAGCTTCAGTTTTTCCGGAAAAAACCAATAAATGTGGTTTGATAATGTCTGTTTCATCATTTCTTTCAAATTCTTCAAGAATAACATGAACATTGGTACCTCCAACGCCAAATGAACTCACTCCAGCCCTGAGTGGAGAAAGATTATTTTCCCATGGCTTTGTTTCAACATTCACCTGCAGACCTTTTTCCTTCAATTTTAATTTAGGATTTTCGGTTTTAAAATTAATTGTAGGTACCAATGTTTTATTGTACAACATTAAAACAGTTTTTATAAGCCCTGCTACTCCTGCTGCTGCGGTCAGATGCCCAAAGTTGCTTTTAACTGATCCGATAAGCCGTGCATCATTTTCATTTTTTCCATAAGCTAATGATAATGCTTCTATTTCAATGGGGTCGCCAATAGGTGTTGCTGTGCCATGTGTTTCAATATAAGAAACCATATCAGGTTGTAAACCGGAATCTACAATAGCATCTGATAAGGCACCTAACTGTCCGCTAATACTGGGTGCAGTAAAACTTGCCTTATCGCTGCCATCATTATTGATACCTATGCCTTTAATAACAGCATAAATTTTATCATTATCGTGTTTTGCATCTTCCAGTCGTTTAAGTAATACAACACCAAGCCCATCTGAAAAAGGTGTTCCACCAGCTTCGGCATCAAAAGGCCGACAATGACCATCGTTTGACAACATGCTTCCTTCATTGTACATAAAACCACTTTTTACAGGCGATGTAATGGCACTACCCCCTGCCAGCGCCATTTCGCATTTATTATTTCTTAAACTTTCACATGCCTGAACAACGGCTGTTAATGAAGTTGAACATGCAGTATATATGCTTATTGATGGTCCTTTCAGATTCATTAGATAAGAAGTACGTGTAGCAATATAGTCTTTTTCATTCATCAGCATTACCTGAAAATCACCAGCTTGTTCAATCAATTTAGGATACAACTGAACATTATTCAAATAATAAGAATTGTTTCCACAACCTGCAAAAACACCTATTTGATTATTGTCAAGAATATTGCTGTATCCAGCATCTTCAAGACATTCAAAAGATATTTCAAAAAATTTTCTTTGCTGAGGATCCATTAAACGAGCCAATTGCGGATTTATCCCAAAAAAAGCTGTATCGAAATATTCTGCATCATCAATTATTCCTCTTGCTTTGATATAATCTTCATTTCCGGTTAAGGCAGAAGAAATGGAAGAATCTAATTCATTATCACTAAAAAATGTTGTGCTTTCAATACCATTACACAGGTTTGACCAAAACTCAAACTGATTTTTTGCACCTGGAAAACGCAGCGCAATTCCAATGACAGCTATATCTCCTGAACTTTCATTTTCAGTTTTTATTTTTTTTGCAGTTTTTTCCTGATTTTCATCAGAAAGGAATCTTGCCATTTTCCTGACTGTTGGATACTGATATATTTTTGTAACAGGTAAACATTTTCCATACATTTCTTCATATAGTGCCGAAGCCTGAATACATAGTAAAGAATTTGCACCCAGGTCAAACACATTATCATTAATGCCAATTTTCTCATAAAATAATAATGAACACCATAGAGTGGTTAAATTCATTTCATTTTCAGTATTTGCCTCTTCAAACTCTTCATTAGTCAACTCACGTTTAATTACAGGCAACAATAGCCTTTTTTTATCTGTTTTACCTGAAGATGTTTTAGGCAACTCTTCAATTTCAATTAAAAAAGTTGGCAACATATATTCAGGCAACTTTGAAGCAATAAAAGCTTTTAGCTGATGTTTGAAAATCTTTTCATCTGCCACATAAAAGGCTGCCAGAGCCTTGATACTTGCATGTAATTCAACGGCTTTCACTGCAACCTCTTTAATGCCTTTAAAAGCAGCAATAATTATTTCTATTTCAGCAGGTTCAATTCTATAACCCCGAATTTTTATCTGCTCATCTGCCCTCCCAACAAAAACGATATCACCTTCAGAGTTATAATAACCTAAATCACCACTTTTATAAAAAGTTACATTTTTATGTGGTATAAAATGAAATCGTTCTTCTGTAAGTTCTTTCTGATTGATATATCCTGAGGAAAGTGCTGTACCTCCAATATAAATTTCTCCAATCTCCTGATTTTTAACTATCTCATTATTTTCGTTAATGATGATAATTTCTGTATTTATTATTGGTTTTCCTATCGGTGGCAGTTCAGGCCATCTTTCAACATCCTGATTTTTCAGAAAAAAACTTGTAACAACATGTGTTTCAGTAGGACCATACTGATTAATCAAATGAGCATTTGAATTTTTAAAAAATGCCTTTACAGCAGGTGTAATAGTTAATTGTTCACCTGCAGAAATAACCTCAATTAAATGGTTAAATATCTTTTTTTGTTTTAATGCAGTATTTACAAATGATTGAAGTGCTATGTTCGGAAGAAAAATTCTTTCAATAGCTTGATTATAAACAATATCTACTATTTTTTCAGGACTGTTTCTGTCATTTTCGTCTGCTATGACCAGACAAGCTCCACAACATAGTGTAGAAAAAATTTCCTGAAATGAAACATCAAACCCAAAAGGTGCATACTGTAATGTTTTTCTTCCATTTGTCAACCCTGAAATATTGATTTGCCAATTTATCAAATTATTCATAGCCTTGTAGGGCATAGCAACACCTTTTGGCAAACCTGTTGAGCCTGATGTAAATAAAACATAAACCAAATTTTCATCCTGGATGTTAGGTGATTTTATTTCCTCAAAAGAATTATCATAATTGATATTTCTGATGTTTATCACAGAAAAATGCCCTTTTAAATTTATTTTATCCTTGTCGGAAAGAATGCAACTGCATGCACTTGTTTCTAACATTTTTATAAGTCTTTCTTCAGGATAATTAATATCAAGAGGCATATAGGCATTACCACTTTTTAATATTCCCAAAATGCATTCTATGTATTGAGGTCCACGATGAACATGAATACCAATAACAAGATTAGCGTTTCCTACCTTATTAAAAACATGATTTGCTATTGCATTAGCACGATTATTTAACTGCTTATAGGAAATTTTAATATCATTATAAATAACTGCAATATTATCAGGATTTTTAATTACCTGATTTTCAAATAATTGCAAAAAGTTTTGAACAGATTCGCTCATTTCAACCAATTTTCTTGACCTTACTATAAAATTAATACAATAATACCTGAAAAGGTTCTTTAACACAATTCAAGTATAATGAGTATTAAATAATATGATTCAAAGTTAATTAAAAAAATTGCAGTTTTATAACTGCTTTTACATAAAACTTAGTTGGTAACTTTTACTATTTCAAACAGATAAATGATAAATAATTTTATCTTTGAGGCAAAATTAAAGGTAAATTGACTGAATAAAAAACTGAAATGAAAAGGATTTTAGTCACAGGAGGATGTGGATATATTGGTTCGCACACATGTGTAGAGTTAATAAAATCGGGATATGAGGTCATTGTTATAGACAATTTAATCAATTCATACGAGTTCAGTTTGGACCTGATAAAAAAAATCACAGGTGTAAAACCATCTTTTTATCATATAGACCTGAGTGATAAAAATCAGACAACAGATTTTTTCAACCAAATAGAAAATATAGAAGGTGTCATCCATTTTGCAGCATTGAAAGCTGTTGGTGAATCTGTTGAAAAACCATTATTATATTACAGAAACAATCTTGATTCGTTAATAAACCTGCTTGATGGAATGCTTTTAAAGAGGATAAAAAATATTATTTTTTCTTCTTCATGTACTGTTTATGGAGAACCTGAACAAGTACCGATCACAGAAAATGCACCCATTGTTAGAGCAGAGTCACCTTATGGCAACACCAAACAAATTTCTGAAGAAATTTTAATGGATTTATGCAAAACAGCTGATATAAATGTTGTTTCTTTACGCTATTTCAATCCTGCCGGAGCACATGAATCAGGACTATTGGGCGAGATGCCACGTCAGGCACCAAAAAGTTTGTTTCCAGCAATCACACAAAGTGCTTCTGGAAGTTTAGAAAAAATGTATGTTCACGGTTCAAACTATCCTACTCCGGATGGAACAGCTATAAGAGATTATTTTCATGTAAACGACCTTGCCATAGCACATATTTATGCTTTTGAATATCTGGAAAATTATAAGGATAATAACAAGTTTCACGTTTTTAACCTTGGTTCTGAAAGAGGTTACAGTGTTATGGAAATCATCAATACTTTTGAAAAGGTAAATCAGGTAAAAGTGAATTATGAAATAGGTCCACGCAGAGCAGGTGATGTCACTGAAATTTATGCAGATTCTACTAAAGCAAAAAAACAACTTGGATGGCAATGCAGCCGATCTTTGGAAGACATGGTGAAAACAGCTTGGTTATGGGAGAAAAACAGACAATCAATAATGAATAATTATGAAGAAAATTCTGGCTATTGATGATGAAATAACAATACGTAAACTTTTACAAGTTTATCTTGGGAAACACTACCATGTTACTGCTCTGACAGATGGCCTTGAAGCTATAAAATGGATGCAGGAAGGGAATATACCTGATCTTATTGTTTGTGATATTCAAATGCCAAATATGAATGGATACGAGTTTGTAGAAAATATCCGCTCAAGTGGTTTATTTCAAAATATCCCATTGCTAATGCTTTCAGGTGAAGAAGAAAGTGCCACAAGAATAAAGTTCTACAAAATGAGAGTAAAGAATTTCATTACCAAACCTTTTAATCCTGAAGAACTTTTGATACTTATAAAACTAATTTTAGATGAAGAAATTGAATAAATGAATCTGAACAGGCCAAAATACTTTATTATCTATGCAGGTAGTTCTCCTTATATTATTGAGGAAATGCAAAAACTACCAGAGTTATTTGAGTTTGAGGCGTATGAGAATATTATTTTAACTATCAACAGACTTAAAGAATTAAAAAAAGTATTTGTAAGGCCAGATGCCATATTAAGTGATGTTAACTTACCAGGATTGTCAGGTTTTGATTTTTACAATAAAATTATAGCAGATTCATTTTTCAGCAATGTACCTTTCATTTTATACAATAAAATTGAGCATCCTGAATATTTTAAAATTTCGATAAAAAACAAGGTTGATGATTACTATCAGGGAAATTTTAAAATTACAGACCTGCACACCAGAATTTTTTATCTCAAAAAATACCTGAGTTACAGTCCTAAAGCCGGAACAGATAATTATGTTTCGTTTAGTATAAAATTACCTTTATCAAAACGTCTTTTTGACATTTTCACATCATCTTTTGCAATATTAATTTTATCACCCTTGCTGTTGGTGATATCAGTTTTAATCAAACTTGAATCAAAAGGGCCTCTCATTTATAAATCGAAGCGTGTAGGAAGTGGTTACAATATATTTTATTTTTATAAATTCCGCTCCATGAGAATCCACAGTGATAAAAAGATTAAAGAGCTAGAAAATAAAAACATTTATAAAGTTGAGGATGACTTCCGAATATGTCCTGATTGTCAGCGATTAGGCTATCCATGTTCGCCAGAATTATACATTCATGGAGAAAAAATTTGTGAAAACATTTACCTTAAAAGAAAAAAAGCAAAAATTGATCAGACATTTAAAAAATTTGAAAACGATCCAAGAATCACCATAATAGGTAACTTTATTCGAAAAACCAGTATAGATGAATTACCACAGTTATTTAATGTGTTAAAAGGAGATATGTCAATCGTGGGCAACAGGCCATTACCATTATATGAAGCTGAAATGCTAACTTCCGACCAATGGGCTGAACGTTTTCTTGGCCCGGCAGGACTAACAGGGCTTTGGCAGGTAATGCTGAAAAACACAAAAGATGATACTAATTTTAATCGCAAAATGATCGATAATTATTATGCAAAAAATTACTCATTCTGGAGAGATCTACTCATAATTTTTAAAACGATTCCTGTATTGATATTTCAAAAAAACAAATAATAATGAAAAAAAACATTCTTTATCTTTCTATTCTGATAATTGCACTTATGTTATTTTTACCTGATAAAAATTATAGTCAGGAGAAAAAAACGGGTGACACTACTATAAATAATATCGTTCAATATCTGCCGTCCTTACAAACGATGATTGATTCATCAATTATTAAATCCCCTTATCTGAGATATCAGAATGCTGAAATCATCAGGCAACAATTTAAACTCAAAATTTCAAAGCAGGACTGGACAAAAAATATAGGTTTTTCAGGTGATGTAATATATGGCACTTGGGATTATATGAGTATGAACCCAAATGCAGGAACCACATCAATCACCTCCCAGGAGGAAACAAGATACGGTTTTGGCATTTATATCCGTTTACCTTTATCAGATGCTGTTACCCGAAAATCAAATATCGAAATTGCCAGGCTCGAGTTGGAAGAAGCTAAAGCAGTAAAAGAACAGAAGATTATGGAAATAAAAAACCTTGTTATTTCTCAATACAATCTTGTAGTTTTAAATCAGCAATTGGTTAATATCCAAAATAAAAACAAACAAAACGCAGAAATACAAATGAACATGATGGAAAAAGAGTTTGTTAACGGCCAGGCTACTGTTGAAGAATTATCCAGGGTAACCCAAATTTATAATAGTGCATTGGTAGATTACGAAAAAGCCAAAGCCGACTTAACAACCTCTTACTTATTATTGCAGGAACTGGTAGGAATAAAATTCACGCTTGTAAAATAATGTCATGAATTTATTACACATCATACGGATATTTATAAAAAACTTTTGGCTAATGCTTTTTGCAGCATTGTTCATGGCAATTTTAGTATATTTCTTTACTAAAAATATACCCCACACCTACGAGTCTAAAGCAAAAGTATATACCGGTTTAGGTTCTGGTCAAAGCTTAGATCCCAACAAGCCTGCTTTTATGGACATTTACAGTTTAAACAATGCATTTGACAACCTTATCACAATCATTAAATCAAGAGAAACACTCGAAGAAGTATCGTTACGACTTTTAGCAAAACATCTATTACTTGAAAAAGCTGACCCAAAATTTATTAGTGAAAAAAACTACAAAGAATTAATGGAACTAGTCCCTTCTGATGTTAAAGCATTAGCTGTCAGAAAGTTAATCAACAACAAAACTTCTGATAAACTTAACGACACTTCTGCAAATGAAAATTTAAAAGTAGAAAAAACACCTGAAAAAATAACAACAAAAAACGATATTACGCATATCGTTCAGTATGATGAGACATTGTATTCGATATCCAAGAAGTATAATATTGCTATTTCTGAAATACAGAAATTAAACAATCTGATAGATTTTAATATTCGTCCCGGGCAAAAACTAATCATTTCAAAATCATATAAAACAGAAAACATTGAAGATACTCCAACAACCTCTGAAGATCAAAACAATATTTATTATTTTGTAAATGAAAACGAAACTCTTGAGTTGGTATCACAAAAATTCAATATTTCAGTAAAAGACCTGATCATGTGGAATTCACTCCATGAACGTCAGCTCAAAACAGGTCAAAAGCTTATCATCGGTAAAAAAAATGATAAGATAGACAATGATAATGGGAAAACTGAAGTGCAGCCAAAAACAGCAAATAAAAACAATGAAGAGGTTATTGGTCAATCTGCATTGGAAAAACGACTTGATAAAGATTTTGACAATTCACCGGAACTTGAGCAAACACTTCGTAACTTATATGAGTATAAATCAAGAAATGATACCAATTTCATATATGGACTGCTGAATTACAATTATAAGCATTATAGTCTTGCAGCACTTGGTGAAATTATGGTTGAACGTGTGCAGACAAGCGACCTTATAGAAATATCTTATGAATCAGATGATCCTGCAATATGTCAGCAAACACTGATTATTCTATGTAAAATCCTTATTAAGAATTTCAAACAAATAAAAGCCAATCAATCAGATGAAGTGGTAAATTATTTTACAAAACAGGTAGAAAATGCACGTGAAAGGCTACAGAAAGCAGAAGATGAACTTTTGCAATTCAATAAAGAAAACAACATCATTAATTATGATGAACAAACAAAAAATATAGCTGCAAAAAAAGAAGACCTGGAAAGTGCATATCAGGACGAAAGAATGAATATGGTATCGGCACAGGCAGCCATACAAAAACTGGAGGCAAAAATTGCCAATCAGGGACAAATAAACCTCAAAAACTCAGAAATAATCAGCAAAAGGAATGAACTTGCAGAGGTAACAAGCAGAATAACTTATCTTGAAACTGAAACAGAAAGAAATTCACAACAAGAACAGGAATTAAAAACTTTAAAATCACGCTCAGAAAAATTAAAAGCTGAGTTGCAAAAGGCTATTGATGAATGGTTCAACCTGACAAATACATCAGAAGGCATGCCTGCAAAAGACATGTTGAATCAATGGTTAGACAATGTGATCAGATATGAAGAAAGTAAAGCAAAGGTTGACGTTTATACCAGCAGAATTGCAAACTTCTCAAAAAACTATGAAACATTTGCTCCACTCGGAGCACAATTAAAACGAATTGAGCGTGAAATAAGTGTTTCAGAGCAAGAATATCTTTCGTTACTTAACAGTTTAAATGAGGGAAAACTAAAACAACAAAATATCGAGTTAACTTCTAATGTAAAAGTAATTGACTATCCTTATTATCCGCTTAGTCCAAAAGTAATAAAACGCAAGTTTCTTGTTGCTATGGCCTTTTTATTTGGCTTTTTTGTAATCTTTATCCTTTTGATTTTCTTTGATTATTTTGACCAAAGTATTAAAAATCAGGAACGCATAAAAGAAAAATCGAAACTGGAGGTTGCCGGAGTATTTCCACATATCCCGAAAAGAAACAGAAGAATTAACTATGAACTGATTAAAGACAGAATGGCTGACCTGATTATTCAGGACATCAACCTTACAAAAACGGCTGTCGGAAATAAATACCCAAATATCACAGGAATTATAAGTAACGGAGAAGGGGAAGGAAAAACATTTTTGCTTAAAATTATTGGTGAAAAAATGTTGAGCTACGGCCTTGACGTTCATTGTTTAAGTCATTCTGATTCTATTACATTAAATCAGAACCATTTCAGTTTGTATCAACCTGATTTAAAGTACAATACAGCCAAAAACATTAGTGAATTCAACCCAAATACCAATCATGAATATATTTTAATTGAAATACCTGCATTGCTTACCCATAATTTTCCATCCGACCTGATAAAAACATTCAGTAATGCTTACTATGTATGTAATGCAAAAAGAAAGTTTTCAAATGCAGATACCAATTCATTAGAAGCATTAAGTAAACTAATGTTTTCAAAACCTAAAATTATCCTGAATAATACTGCTACAGAGGCAGTAGAAAGTGTATTTGGAGAAGTACCTCGAAAAAGAAGTAAACTTAGATTATTCTTCAAAAATTCTCTTTATAGAAGAAAATGATTGTACTGGTGAGGGAATTATTAAAAAAAATATTCAAAAAGAAAAACACGCATAGCCTTTTATTACAATTTATATCAGCAGGATTAGGATTTGCCAGTTTTACTATTCTAGCACGTAGTCTTGATAAAGATTCTTTTGGTCATTGGGTAATTTACATTACTGCCTGTGGATTTATTGATGTTTTTCGCTATGGACTAACATTGCAGGCAGTTATTCGGTTTTTAGCAGGTGCAAATGCTGATGATGCAAAAAAACTTCAGGCTGCCAATTGGATTATTAATGCTGCTATTGCAGCAATATTAATATTTTTTGTTCTTACCATTCGTTTCCTTTACAGAGAATCGATAGAAAACTCTGATTATCTATACTTTTTCATTTATTATCCATTATTAATAATTGCCAGCTTAGGTTCATTTAATTCACAAGCATACCTGACAGCTACTCAACGATTTGACCGTATGTTGTTTATACGTTCATTTGAAGCAGGTGTTTTTACATTATTTATCTTAATTGATCACTTGTTTTTCAACTTGCACATTAGGGAAATTATCATTACCCAAATAATAATTTTTGCTGTAAGTTCACTAATTTGCTTTTTAAAAGGTTGGGATGGAACAAAATTTCTGTCATATTCAGACAAAAAAATGAATAAAAAAATATTACACTTTGGCAAATTCAGCACTGCCACATTAATGGGTGCTCATTTATTACGTAGTGCTGATACTTTTATTATCGGATTAAGTGCTACATTAGGCGCAAAAGCAGTAGCAGTTTTTAGCATACCTTTAAAAGCTATTGAGGTGATTGAAATTCCGGTAAGAAGCTTTTCTCAGACATTTTTTCCCTTGATGTCGAAACTAAGTATTGAAAATAAAATGGATGAATTCAGAAAACAATTTTACTCACACACGGGTGCATTAACTTTATTTTTAATACCCTTTTTAATTACAGGATATATTTTCGCTGAAGAAGTAGTGCTGGTGGTGGGAGGACATGGATATGAAAATGCAGTTGATATATTCAGAATATTTGTTTTTTTTAGTTTAATTATTCCCCTTGATCGTTTTTCAGGCATAGCACTGGATAGTATCAATCGTCCTGATTTAAATTTTTATAAAATACTGTTTATGGTCGCATGTAATATCATTGGCGATGTTATTGCTGTTTTCGCTTTTAAATCATTACACCTTGTTGCCTTTGCTTCACTACTTTTTCTGATAACAGGTGTTATTGCAGGACTTGTTTTTAATGCTAAATATAATCAGATAAATGCCAGACGAATATTACCCGAAGGTTATGCCGTTTATAAAGATTTTTTTCAAAAAATATTAAAAAACAAATAATAAATGCAATTCAATAAGCATACAGGCTCTCAAAAAATAGTAACACCACTGTTTTTATCATTGCTGTTTATTGGGTTAGCATTTGCTGCATATCTTATCAGTAAGGTTGATGTTGTGACCTCTCTTTTCATTGTTTTTTTACCATTTATTATTGGATATATTTTCCTCTCCATAAAAAATCCTTCTTTAAACATTATCACTTTTGTCATATTATCTTTTGTTATTCCAGGTATTAGCAGATATATCACAACTGAAGCAAAATTAGGTTTGATCATTGATGTTTTGCTAATTTTCTCCTACATTGCAATTCTGATTAATGGTAAGGAATTAAGGGCAAGATTTAAACTTATTAAAATCGACCTTCTCATCATTTCAACGATATGGATGGTATATAATATTATTGAATTGTTTAATCCTTATACTGCATATTATCAGGCATGGTTTTATGCTGTCAGGCCAATTGCCATTTACCTACTATTGGCTCTACCACTTGCCTCCATGTTAAGTGTCAGCAATAAATATTTTACCATTGTTACCCTATTATGGGGAATTCTAAGTATATTAGGAACAATTAAAGGTGCTTTACAGTTAATAATTGGTCTTGACACATACGAACAAATCTGGTTCAATAGTGTTGGTTATCTTACCCACTTTGTAAACAACAGGCTGAGGGTATTTTCATTTTATACCGATGCAGGACAGTTTGGTGCTGCCCAGGGACATGCTGCCGTAGTAGGAATAATTTTAGCTACAGCTGCCAACAAAAAAAGTTTAAGAATATTTTATCTGCTGATGGGAGTATCCGGCTTGTATGGAATGATAATTTCCGGAACCAGAGGTGCAGTTTTTGTTCCCTACACAGCTGCTTTGGCTTATGTTATTTTAAGGAAAAACATCAGGGCAGCATTATTGGTATTATTTCTTTCTGCTACTGCATTTGTTTTTTTAAAATATACTTATATCGGTAGTTCAAACTACTTTATTCACAGAATGAGAACTGCTTTTGATCCTGAAGATGCTTCTTTACAAACTAGATTAAGCAATCAAAGACTTTTTAAAGAATACCTTAAAGATAAACCTTTTGGTGGAGGAATAGGCTCTGCAGGATATTGGGGGCAACGATTTGCTCCAGGTTCACCTTTGGCACGCATTGCCACTGATAGTTGGTATGTCCAAATCTGGGCTGAAACAGGTATAATAGGTTTGTCTCTTTATATTCTAATGTTGTTATACATTATGGGTAAAAGCTCGTATCTCATACTATTTAAATTAAAGAATCAACAAGTAATAAAAAAAATGATTGCATTGCTTGCAGGATTAGCCGGAGTTGCTGTGGCAAGTTATGGTAACAATGTGATAGGTCAATTACCTACTTCCTTTTTATGTTATTTCAGTATTGCTTTCTTATTCGGCAGTCTTGAATTGGATAATGAAATGCAACAAAAAGAAAATCTGATTGTAAATGATGCAAACTAATAATAATTTTCCGCTTGTTTCTATTATTTCTGTCAATTACAGGCAAGAACAGGTTAGTATTGAATTTTTACAATCTGTTTTTTCAATATCCTATCCAAATTATGAAGTAATACTGGTAGATAACGGTTCTGAATACTTCCCGCAAAAAATAAAAGACAAATTTCCACAGGTTAAAATAATTGTGTCAAAAGAAAATAAAGGTTTTGCTGGTGGTAATAATTTAGGCATAAAAGAAGCAAAAGGAGATTATTTACTTTTCATCAACAATGATACTGAGGTTGAGCCAAACTTTCTGGAACCCTTGGTAAAAAGAATACGGTATGATTGTAATATTGGCATGCTGAGTCCCAAAATCATCTTTTTTCAGGACAAAAAAACTATTCAATATGCTGGTTACACCAATTTACACCCAATTACTTTAAGGAATAAAACTATTGGATTATTTGAGGAAGATAAAGGTCATTTAAATGATGCATGTGAAACAGCATTTGCACATGGAGCTGCCATGATGGTACCTAAAAAAGTAATAGATAAAGTCGGGACGATGGAGGAATCCTTCTTTCTTTATTATGAAGAGTTTGAATGGGCTTTTCGGATAAAAAAATCAGGTTTTTCGATTTGGTATGAACCTAATTCAGTGGTTTATCACAAAGAATCTGTAAGTACCGGAAAAAATAGTCCACTAAAAACTTATTACCTCAACAGAAACAGATTGAAATTATTGAAGATACATTTTAAACCTTTTCAAGTGCTATTAAGTCTTGTGTATTTATATACAGCAGCTTTAATAAAAAATCTGATTGCTTATGCATTAAAAAAAGAATGGGATAATGCTATGAGTTTATTAAAAGCATATAAAATTATCAATAAGCCATTTAAATAATAATATGAATAGCACCTTATTTTTTGTTATTGATACACTACAATGGATTTTACTATGCTATTTCTTGTTTTCAGCACTTTATTATTTTATATTTGCTATTGCCGGAACTTTTCCATACAAAATAAAATATTCCTCAGCTGGCTCTTTTAACAAAATTGCAGTATTAATCCCTGCATATAAAGAGGACGCTGTAATCATTTCCACATCAAATGAAGCATTAATGCTTGATTATCCAAAGGAATATTTCGATGTTTATGTTATTGCAGATCATCTTCAAAAAACCACCATTGAGGAATTAAAAAAAACTAAAGTAAAAGTTGTTGAACCTAATCTCATTAAAAGTTCAAAAGCAAAAGCATTATTTGAAACAATGAAACAAATTCCTGAAAACAAATACGAAATTGTTGTTATTCTTGATGCTGACAACCAATGTGAAAAGAACTTTTTAAAGAAAATTAATGATGCATTTTCATCTGGAAATAAGATCATTCAGGCACATCGAACAGCTAAAAATCTGAATTCTGATTTTGCAATTTTGGATGCTATCAGCGAAGAAATTAATAATCATTTATTCAGAAAAGCACACCAGAATCTTGGTCTTGCTTCTATATTAATAGGTTCGGGAATGGCATTTCCTTTTAAATTACTCTTAGAATTAATTCAAAATGCAAATACCTCTTTTGAAGACAAAGAAATTGAATTTATGTTACTTAAAAAAGGCATGAATATCCAATATCTTCATTGTACTTATGTTTATGATGAAAAAATTCAGGAACATGCCTCTTTTGGGAAACAAAGAACCAGATGGATTTACTCTCAGCTATATTTTTTCAGAAAATTTTTTTTCCAGTCTTTCCTTTATTTCTTTAAAAAGCATAAAAGAAGCCTAGCATTCAGATCGTTTGAAACAGGGCTGCCACCCAGGGTATTTCAACTGGTTTTTCCAGTGCTGATCCTGCTTTTTGATATTTTTTTTGAAACCATTAAAGTCATAGACCTCTGGCTGGTAGTTGTCATCATTTCTGCTACTTCATTACTGATATCTGTTCCTGTAAAATATTACAATAAAAAAACGCTTAAAGCACTTCTTTCACTTCCTTTAGCTTTTATTATGATGTTAAAAGCAACTATCCAATATAAAAAAGCAGAAAAAGGCTTTATCCACACCCAACATACCGGGGCTTCTTAAATAAATCCATTTAATGACTTAAATTCGATGTTAAATTTTACGTTAAAAATAAAAAATGATACAGGGAAAAGACTTTATTGTAACCGGGATTATACATTGGGATTTGCCTGTTCGTAGCAATTGTCAGGATATTGCGCTTGAAATTTCTCAACATAATAGGGTTTTATATATCTATTATCCTCTAAACACCTCTACTGCCAGCAATGAACTTGCCTCAAAGCGTAAAGAAATAAGCAGAAGTACATCAAAAGGCCTCGTTCAGGTGAATGAAAACCTGAATTTACTTTATACAAATAAAGTTTTATTATCTGCCAATTGGCTCCCCAGGGGAATCATCTTTTCAATAATTAATTTTTTAAATGCAATTGTGTTTGCTAAAGAAGTAAAAAAGATAACCAGAAAACTGGGGTTCAAAAATTATGTGTTATTTAACGATACATCCATGTTTTTAGGCTTACATTTAAAAAGATTGCTTAAGCCTGCCATTTATATTTATTACATGCGCGACAATATGATTAAAGTACCTTTCTGGGCCAAACATGGTTTAAAAATCGAACCAAAAGTAATAGCTAAAGCTGATTTAATTGTAAATAATAGCGATTATTATGCTGCCTATGGAAGAAAATATAACCCTCATTCCTATATGGTAGGTCAGGGATGTGATGTCAGTTCTTTTGATGAATTAAAAAACAACATTTCAGTTCCTGATGCTTTGTTAAATATCTCAAAACCAATCATCGGATATATTGGTACTGTCTGGACCTTAAGATTAGAAATTGAAATTATTCAATATATTGCTGAAAATCAGCCAGATTGGAGTATTGTTCTTGTTGGTCCAGAAGACGAAAACTTTAAAAAATCTTCGCTTCACCAATTGTCAAATGTATATTTCATGGGTAGTGTCGAAATGAAAGATGTGCCAGGCTGGATAAAAGGTTTTGATGTTGCAATCAATCCGCAGCTAGTCAATGATATAACCATTGGAAATTATCCAAGAAAGATAGATGAATACCTCGCAATGGGTAAAGCTATTGTTGCAACCAAAACGGAGGCCATGTCGTATTTTGCTGACTGGATATATCTTGCTGAAAATAAAGAAGATTACATTAAATTGATAAAAAAAGCCATGGAGGAAGATTGTGAGGAACTGAAATCTGAACGTAAGAAAATTGGGAAAAGTCATAGTTGGAAAAATAATATTAATGAAATTTACAAATACATTGAACTGGTTGCTTCAGAAAAAAACTTAAAAATATGAATCATGGGAATGAAGGATAGCATACAATCAAACCCAAAGATAAAAAAGCTAATTCTTTGGTTAATTATTCCTCATCAGGGTTCGCGACCACGCTGGTGGGTACGTTGGTTTATTAACCCGATGTTTCATTATCGTGGCAGAAATGTTAAAATTAAAGCCAGGGCAAGGCTCGATTTATTACCTTTCAACAAATTCAGTATTGGTGAGCAGTCAGTCATTGAAAATTATAGTGTTGTCAACAATGGTGTTGGAGATGTAAAGATAGGAAAAAATACTTTTATCGGTATATCAAATATTATCATTGGTCCGGTAGAGCTTGGCGACAACATTATGACAGCCCAGCATGTGGTCATATCAGGTTTAAATCATCAATACGAAGATATTAATTTACCAATACGTGATCAGGCAATTTCAACACAAAAAATCGTCATTGAAGATGATTGCTGGTTAGGTGCAAACTCGGTCATTACTGCCGGCATCACTATTGGCAAACATAGTGTGGTTGCCGGAGGCAGTGTAGTGACCAAAAATGTTCCTCCTTTCAGCATAGTAGGTGGCAATCCGGCTAAAATTTTAAAACAATATAATTCATCCGCACAAAAATGGGAAAAACCTGTCTGATATGATGTTTACACTAAAAATTGTCTTTTGGATTTTAATTTTGATCGTTTTTTACACCTATTTAGGCTATGGAATTGTTCTGGCCTTCCTTGTTTTATTGAAAAAAGCATTTTCGAAAAATGATACTCTCAACCATGAATTTGATGAACCTGATGTAACATTTTTTATTCCTGCCTATAATGAATCAGATTATGTTGAAAGTAAAGTTAAAAACTCGCTGGAGATAGATTATCCAAAAAATAAACTTCATTTTCTTTGGATAACAGATGGTTCTGATGATGGTACTTATGAAAAATTATTGTCTTATCCTGAAATGGAAGTACAGCATCTAAAAGAAAGAAATGGTAAAATAGAGGCCATAAACAGGGGAATGCAATTTGTTAAAACACCCATTGTTATTTTTACTGATGCAAATACGCTGGTCAACAAAGAATCTGTCAGGGAAATTGTTAAACGATTTAATGATCTTAAAACAGCCTGTGTGTCGGGTGAAAAACGCATAATAAATAATGACAATGCAGCCGGAGCAGGTGAAGGCTTATACTGGAAATATGAATCTTTTCTAAAAAAACTGGATGATCAGCTTTATTCAGTGGTAGGTGCTGCCGGAGAATTATTTGCTATCAGAACTGAACTATTTAATCCGGTAGAAAAAGATACTTTGCTTGACGATTTTATGATTTCACTCAGGTTAGCACAAAAAGGTTACAAAACAGCTTATTGTCCCGCTGCTTATGCAATGGAGACCTCTTCAGCAAATGTTAAAGAAGAACTTAAACGCAAAATCCGTATTGCTGCAGGAGGCATTCAATCTATTTTACGACTATTGTCATTGCTTAATATTTTCAAATATGGATTATTAAGCTTTCAATACATTTCCCACCGTGTATTGCGATGGACAATCACACCATTAAGCCTGCTTTTATTACTTATCACAAATATTTTATTGGTAAATTACAATAGCAATAATCTTTATTCTACACTGCTTGCAGGGCAAATATTATTTTATTTGTTTGTATTAGCGGGTTGGACATTCCGAAACAAGAATGTTCATATACCCGGATTTTTTGTCCCTTACTACTTTTTCATCATGAATCTGGCAGTGTATCTTGGGTTTTTCCGCTTTATTAGAAAAAAACAAAGTGTCAATTGGGAAAGGGCGAAGAGAGCTTAAGATAGTTTGAAATTTGGTGTTTGAAATTCGAAATCAACAAGCTTTATTTTATTTACTCTGGTCAATGCATTTTAGTAACCAGGCCATATTTTCACCCAGATGTTTCATATTCTTTAATCCTTCAACATCATTTAGTACCTCGCCTTTTTCACGGCCAATACCCATATTCCAGTAAGAAGAACCCACCAAATACATCCCACATATCTGCATCATGTGGTTTATGGTATCAAAAGCATGCGTGGCTCCTCCCCTGCGAACTGCCACTATTGATGCACCTACTTTGCGATTGAGAAAATTTCCATTTGCTCTTGAAACATACCCCAAACGATCCAGCAAGGCTTTCATTTCGGCTGTTACATCGCTGAAGTATGTTGGAGAGCCAAAAATGATAGCATCTGCTTCTTTTGCTTTTATTATACATTCATTAGCAATATCTTTTTTCATGGAACATTGAAAATCGAGGTTCTTTCTGCATTTTTCACATGCCTGACAACCTTTTATATTACGACCACCAACCTGAACCAATTCTGTTTCAATTCCATTTTCTGTAAGCACTTTAAAAACTTCCTCTATTAACAAATGGGTGTTACCATCTTTTCTCGGACTTCCATTGAAGGCTACTACTTTCATTAGGTATTTTTTCTTTGAGACAAATATCATTGTTTTTATCAAAAGCTGTACTTTAGATATTAGTTTTAATCATTAAAATAATAAAAATGAGACACTTTCCTTTATTCTTCATTCTGGCTTACTCAATTTTATTCATAGTATGTTGCAAGGAGCCTGTTGATCCTCCTAAAATGACAATCAGCTACACTTCAGTGAATGTCAGTTTTAAAGGTGGCAAAGATGGTAGTATCGACCTGAAGGTGGTTGGTGGTACTGCTCCTTATTCATTTGTTTGGTCAAATGGGGAAACTACTGAAGATATTGACAGTCTGAAAGCAGGCACTTACATTTGCAGCATTTCAGATTCTGCTGGGACAGAAACTTTAAGTGTGACCATTACCGAGCCTGAAAAATATGAAATCTGGAAAATTGCTACCGATTTTGGTGATATATATTGCTGGCTGTACAATGAAACACCGGGGCATAAAACAAATTATCTTAAACTTATTCGTGACAGCTATTTTGATAGTATTATTTTTCACAGGGTTATTAAAAACTTTGTGGTTCAGGGAGGCGACCCGACAGGCACAGGCACCGGAGGCCCGGGATATGATATTCCTGCTGAGTTTCACGATAGTTTAAAGCATGTAAATGGTGCCATAGGTGCTGCCCGTCAGCCGGATGGTATTAATCCTGAAAAAAAATCAAATGGTTCTCAATTTTATATCGTGCAAAACCCTGCAGGTGTTCATTATCTGGATAAGAACTATACTGTTTTTGGAATTGTAATTTCAGGAATGAATGTTGTTCAAACAATTGCAAATCAACCGGTAAATGCCAATAATAAGCCTTTAACCAATATTTACATGAAAAAAGTAAGCATTGTTGACTATTCTGCAGCAGAACTGTTAAACTTGTATGGCTTTAAGGTGCCTGATTATAATAAGAAATAGAGGGATTTTATTTTCTCAGCCCACTATCACCATAGGAATTGTTACATCAGTAGTTTCGCCATTGGCGAAGGTTACCGGCTATATTAAGGGCTGATAACAGGTTTTGTTGAGTACATTTTGGTAAAGGAATTGAAAATCATCCTTGGTTTTATTTCAAAATTTTAACAAATCATATTTGGTTTTGTTACAAATTTTGAGATAAAATGCTGACTGATAATATTCACATCCTATTTGGATAGCACCTACTACCTACTTTTCATGATATGCTTGATTGCCTTGCCTCATCAATCAACTCCAGCACTTTTGTATCTACTTTCATATCAAACTTGCGGGCATACAGCATTTCCGAAGCCATGATCTGCTCAAAATCTTTTGATGTCAATATTTTAGGATTGGCACCGCCCTGAGACCAGTCAATATATCGGCCACTATTGTTGACCACAGTATCCTTAAAATGAGAATTCATCAGCACAGTAGGGATTAAAAACTCATCGGCACACCATGTAAAGTTGCAAAAACGCTGAAGCCTCTGGTTGTTCAGCACAGTGTCGGCTACAAAACGGGCAGCATCAGCACTCATGGTCCACCAGGTGGCACGCGGACCTCCATACAATTGTTTGTAAACAGGAAAAGTTCGTTTTGGAAGCAAAAGGTTCATAGCATTTTGCACTTTGTATCGTCCCGGAAAACTATAATTGGTCATGTGATACTCACGCACACGCCTGTGGGCATGCGTCCACCAGTCAGAATCATAATTTTCAAGGCTAAAAAACGATTTGCCAATATTATTTTGATGATAATTGGTAATAAAATCGTTTGATTTGATGGGATAATCCTGCCCCGACATATTTGCAACAAAATCATAATGAATACCTGATTCAAGAACTTCCCTGATACAAAGAATCAGGGTCTTGGTAAAATTCCATGCTGCCCAGTACACCACATGATGTTTTTTAAAAAAATAAACGTTTTTATTGTTTTTAAGATATAAAAAAGGTTTGATATCGAATTTATCATCAACATGAATATAAAAATCAAAGACATCGTGAGACATACTTTTAACAAGCCTGTCGATTTGCTCAGGGTCTTTATATGCCATAATAATATAAGCTATTTTCATATCAATTCCATCACTTTTATTTCTAATTTATGAATCATTAAATCCATCTTCATAATTATTTGAAATGTAAAAATAAAAGAATTGCAGAATGAATACAAATGAATTATTAAAACAATTAAATTTGTATTTGAAAATCAAATTATAACCTATTGAGAACCCTCAATTTAAAAAAGAAATTATTTCTGATTTTATATAATTTTCTGGTAATATTCATATTTCTTTTTATTGTTGAAATTATTTTGTTGTTTTTCTTGAATCACCCCACACGTATTCCAAACCCATTACTAAATATATTTAGGGAATATTATATGCTGAACGACAGACTGGTGATACAGGCAGTACCTGAATTTTCACGTTACGACAGCACACTTTTCTATACTCTTCAACCAGGAACATTTATTTTTAAAAACAGGGAGTTTGCTAACAAATATCAAGTCAACTCTCTTGGTTTGCGCGATGACGAAGTGTCTGTAAATTTTCCTGACATTGTAGTAACAGGTGATTCTTATGCCATGGGTTGGGGAGTTGAACAAGATCAAACCTATTCTTCTATCCTGGAAAAACTATCAGGGTTGAAGGTTCTTAACACAGCTATATCTTCTTTTGCTACTGACAGGGAAACTTCATTTTTAAAAAGAATTAATACCGACAGCATCAAATATTTTATTATACAGTATTCAGATAACGATTATTATGAAAATTATCAGTTTCTGATCAATCATAACAAACTTAAAATCAGGAATAAAATTGAATACATGGATATTTGTAATGCACATGTTAAAAGTCAGAAATATTACTTTTTTAAGAATATTATTCATTTCCCAAAAATTATTGCTAAAAAGTTAATTGGACGAACAATAGGAGAATTTAATGCATCACCTTTCGAGATGAAAAAAGGTTATATTGATGAGTATAATGCTTTTTTAAGAATTCTTAATGAAAATCTTCAATTACCGAAAAATGCAAAAATCATTGTATTTAATATTGATTACCGAAAATGCAAGCCTGATTTTATTCCAGGTTTACTAAAAAATATTGACAATTATCCAGATTTAAAAAGTAAAACTGTATTTTTTAATTTTTCTAAAGTTCTTAATGACAGGTATTTTTACATCCTTGATGATCACATGAATGCAGATGGACACCTTTTAATAGCAACAAGTATTAATAATTATATAACTAAAAACAGGTAAAATGAATATTTTTCGTGAAGCCTTCAGCAGCAAAATATCTAAAAAGCAATGTGCCGACTCTGGTGCAGCAGCAACATTAATTATATTACTGATCAGCTTATTTTTAAAAGACTTATTATTTGTCAAAATTGCTGTATTGCTTTTAGTCATAGCAATGGTCACTCCCCTGTTTTATTATCCTTTTGCCATTTTCTGGTTTGGTCTGGCACATATACTCGGTACTTTTATCTCTAAAATTTTATTGAGCATTATTTTTATTCTATTAGTAATTCCTGTTGGTGTCATTCGTAAAATTGCCGGTAAAGACAGCCTGAAACTAAAACAATTCAAGCTAAATACTTCCAGTGTTATGCATACCCGTGATAAATGGTTTACAAAAGAAGATATTCTAAATCCTTATTAAATAGTAGGCAATATGCAGTTTTCAATAGACACAATAAAACCAAAATTCAAAATCCTAAATTAAAAAAAATGGAATATTTACGAGACCTTTGGGCATTTTTAAAGAAAAGAAAAAAATTCTGGCTATTGCCTTTGATTATTCTCCTGCTTTTGTTCGGACTATTAATAGTTTTAACAACAGGTTCTGCAATTGCTCCATTTATTTACACTCTATTTTAGTTTTATTATGGCAAGCTATATTCTTGGCATTTCAGCCTATTATCACGACAGTGCTGCAGCTTTATTGGTCGATGGTGAAATCATTGCTGCTGCACACGAAGAACGCTTTACCCGCAAAAAACATGACCCATCCTTTCCGCATAATGCAGTTAAATATGTGCTCTTTGAAGCAGGAATAACTTTAAAGGAAGTTGAGGTAGTTGCTTTTTACGACAAACCTTACATTAAGTTCGAGCGGTTGCTCGAAACATATCATGCATTTGCACCTAAAGGGTTAGGTAGTTTTCTTTCAGCTATTCCTGTCTGGATTAAGGAAAAGCTTTTTATGAAAAAAATGCTGAAAGATGAGTTTGAAAAGTTAGGCAACAAAAATGTTAAAATCATTTTCCCTGAACATCACCTCTCCCACGCTGCCAGTGCCTTTTATCCTTCACCTTTTAAGGAAGCTGCTATTTTAACAATTGATGGTGTTGGCGAATGGGCTACTACAGCCATTGGTTTTGCTAAAGACAATGAAATAAAAATCATCAAAGAACTTCATTTTCCACATTCTTTAGGGCTTTTGTATTCTGCATTTACATATTACACCGGCTTCAGGGTAAACAGTGGCGAATACAAGCTCATGGGGCTGGCTCCCTACGGCAACCCTGATTCGGAGCAAACAAAGCGTTTTAAAAATCTTATTTACACTGAGCTTGCTGATGTTCGTGAAGATGGCTCTATGTTGCTCAACATGAAATATTTCAGTTATGCTACAGGTCTGAAAATGACGGATGATAAAAAATGGGAAAAGCTGTTTGGTGTGGCACGCAGAACAGAAAAAGACCCCATTACACAGGATATCATGAACATGGCACTGGCTATTCAGCAAGTATGCGAAGAGGTGATGTTGAAACTCGCCAAAACCGCTAAAGAACTCACCCATGCCGATTATCTGGTGATGGCCGGAGGTGTGGCACTCAACAGTGTGGCCAACGGGAAATTACTCGAAACAGGCCTCTTCAAAGACATTTGGATTCAACCTGCTGCAGGAGATGCCGGTGGCGCATTGGGTGCAGCCTACCTTGCCTGGCATCTTTGGAAAGGAGAAAAAAGAGATTTTATAGCAAGGGATAAAGTATCGGAGAATTTTGTAGCGGGGGATTTAGTAGCGGGGGATTTAAATCCCCCGCTAAAAGATAATATTAATCCCCCACTAAAAGAAATTTTAATTCCCCCGCTAAAAGATAATTTAAATCCACCGCTTAAGGAAGATTTATCACTTTTAAAAGACTCAATGCAAGGTGCTTATCTTGGTCCTCAGTATTCTGATAATCAAATCAGGGGAATGATTGGAAAATACAATGCTAATTTCAACTATTTTGAAAGTTTTGAAGAACTGATAAAACTCACTGCCGAAAAAATAGCTGAAGGACATGTGGTGGGCTGGTTTCAGGGACGAATGGAATTCGGGCCAAGGGCATTGGGCAATCGTAGCATACTGGGAGATGCCCGCAATTCTAAGATGCAAAAGAAAATGAATCTTAAAATCAAGTTCAGGGAAGGTTTCCGCCCCTTTGCTCCTACTGTGCTCGAAGAAGATATACAGGAATATTTTGTACTCGACAGACCATCACCTTATATGTTACTGGTAATTCCGGTAACCCCGAAGCGGCTGAACAAAATGCCCGACAATTACCATGAACTGCCCTTGTACGACAGGCTGTATATGCTGCGCTCGGATGTGCCTTCCATTACACACATCGACAATTCAGCACGCATACAAAGTGTTTGCAAAAACACCAATTACAAATACTGGGCTTTAATCAACGAGTTTAAACGCCAGACAGGTTACGGAGTGATAGTAAACACCAGTTTTAATGTGCGTGGAGAACCTATAGTGTGCACCCCTGACGATGCTTTCCGCTGTTTTATGCGTACCGAAATGGATTACCTGGTGATAGGAAATTTCTTCTTTGATAAAAAAGACCAACATGCACTGCTGAACGATATTAATTGGAAGGAAGAGTTTAAGCTGGACTGATTGTGGATTGTGGATTGCGGATTTATGATTGACGATTTAAGATTTAAAATCTTAAGCTGGGTGTAGATTGCATCTACACCCTAATATTTTTCTTACCAATTAATTGATATTTGGGCGTAGTAGCATACTACGCCCAGGCAAGGGGTATTGTGAGTTCTCATTTACCAAAGCTTAAAACCGAAATTCAAAAGCTTTTAAAGACTGATTCCTGATTCCTTTCAAGCCGCGAAGGTTTTAAATCAAACTTAAAGACAAAACTTTCTGCTTAAACCTTTAAGGTCTTTGCCGTTTACCTCCAAAAATATAAAGCAACACAATTAATAATAAAACTTAGGATACAAATCACAAATATTAATAAATACTTTTTAAATTCTTGATTCTGTTTAAAAATATTATCAAGTGGATTGAATATCATAAGTAAAATTGAATAAATAATAGCACTTTTATATACATTTTCTTCGAGATGTATAATCTCCGGGAACAATGAATTAAAAAAGTAATATAACAAAGTAACAACAATACCAACTATTACTCCGGTTATAGATATATAAATTATTCGCAACATTTCAATACAAAATTAAGGAAATTGAATTAATGTCAAATCTGGTCCCCCAGCAACCATAAAAGCTTCACCTTTCTCAAATTGTCTTATTAATTCACCTGCTGAAGCAGCACCAGAAGTAGCACAAGTTAATGCAACAATCATTACAATTCCTCCAGTTGCAGCACCAGCTATAGTTAAAACGCCATTTCTAATTACAGCGCCAACTAATCCAGTAGCACTGCCAATTCCATCAGCTTTTCCAACTTTTTTAAAGTCAGCCACTACAATTTGAGATGCTGGTTCAAATATGTCTAAATCAATAATGCTATAAGGATCATTGTCGTAGTATAAACAACTTACATAATATGCATAACTATGACGATATATTGATGCAACAGAGAGGAAAATAATTTTCTCAAATTCTTCAATTCCCCCATCATTTTGCACATTGCCTTCCAAAGTAATCATTTCTGAAATAAATTCTTCAGTTTGTATTTCAAGAGAGCTTGTAGTATCAATATTGCTTATTAAATCATCTATTTGCTGCAAATAAGACTTTAAACCATTTGATATTATCTTAGCAGATTCCATTTCACTTAATACATAACCCCAATCAAAATTATATGCCTCATAATGATTCAAATAATAAAAATCAGTGTCATTATGATAGTAATAACTATAATTTTGAAAAAAACCTATTTCATCAATAAAAGAATTGAAGATATCTCCTATATCAGTTCGATAAGTAGAATCAAAATATAGTGTATCGTTTTCCATCTCATAATTAAAAATAAAATCTTCGGCTTTTAAATAATCCAAAAACATATTATGAAGAATTCCCAAAAGAATCATATGGATTATTAGCATTCGAAGGATCAATAATAAGTCTTGGTGTAATATCTTCTTCAGAAAAGCTAAAAGATGGTTTTATTTTTATCTTTTTAGGTCCATCTTTATCATCAAAACAAGAAAACAATACTATTAGTGGTGTTAATGCTAATAGAAGTAATACAACAATTAACATTGGATTTTTTCTTTTAACTTTGAATTTAGTTAAAATTCTGGCATTAATTATATTTTTTTATAAAATCATTATTAAAGATTAAAAAACATTGTTGTCCGATAAAAAAAATATCAACACAAATTTACGTTAGAAAATCAAAATAACAAACAAAAAGTTTTTTTAACGAAAAGTAAGCCCACTTAGAAAAGAGATAACTGAACATTATTGTTTTTGTCTTTTAGCCAATCCTTATCAGGATGCTCTAAAAACTTCAATAAATGGATATAATTAAACAACTATCTACTTAAATCTTTGAGGTCATTATCCCTTTTTCACCATCACAATAATCGGATACTGAAAATGGCGGACAAAGAAATCGGGATGTTTTTCTTCCAAATCGTAGAGTTTATTAAGCATCCATTTTCCAATAAAATTGTTTGGAATTAACAGTTTTTGATGCCGTACATCAAAGGCTCGCCAGGGATACATGCGTATTTCGGCTTCGTTTTCAAAGCGTTTCCACCAGCTCAATGGATGCGAATGAAAATACAATTCCTGAACAAATTTCTTTTTTACAAATACTCTTTTAAAAAGCCTGAAGAGCTTTAGTATCAGACTTGCCGGAGCCAGTATCCACCTTCCCCATGCAGCCGGATTGCTGTAAACTATTACAATGGGATGACCGGGTTTTGTTACAGCAATGAGCTTACGCACAGCCGTTTCCTGCATATCTTTATCTATATGGTAAATGGTATGCACACTCAAAGTACAGTCGAAAAAGTTTTCTTCTAATGGCAGGTCAAAAAAACTACCATGCAAAAACACGCCATGATCGCCAATGCGTTCTTTAGCCTTTTTGAGTGCCTTTGCCGACAGGTCAACACACCAGCGTTTGTTGAAACCCCTCGAAAACTCACGGTATTCGGGAAACTGTATCGGCCCCGAGGCCATGTCGAGGATGTTTTCGCCATTTTCAGGAATGTAGCGAAACACCCGCAAGCGGCACTTGCTGATATATTCCTGAGCAAAAGGCCTGAGATCTTCGTATTTGCGGGCATCTCCGGTAATATCATTCTCGGTATCCCAGCCTATTGAGTTGTAAAAGTTGGAAACAATTTCTTCAGCTTTATTTTTCATTGATTAATTAATTTTATTTGGAAAAACTGACTGAACCACATCCTTAATATAAAGTGAACTGAATAATATATTTTTCATTCGCCCGATACATTTGTCTTTATTGCTTTTAAAACCACTGTCAAGCATTATTTTAAAGGTATTTATATCTACTTCATTGCTCATTTCAAGACGAGGTAACCTCATTTTGTCCGATTTAGGGGATACCAAACCCTGATGTACCGAAAAACCATAATTAAAACCTGCCTTAACGGCAAAATCAATAACAAAACGGTTGTATTTTCCAAAAGGATAGGCAATCATTTCGGGAACAATACCAAAAAATGTTTTAAGGGTATGAATACTATTATCATATTCTTCAATGATCTGATCAAAAGTCAGTTCATTCATGTGCTGATGGCTGTGAGCATGTGACTGGAGGCTCCAGCCAATATTTATTAAAACAGAAAGTTCATCAACCGATAAAAACCTGTCGGTAGCATTGTATTCTACCCCACAGTCGTAAGGCATGCTGTTGGTGAGTGCAGCAGTGGGCACAAAAACAACACCTTTAAAACCAAATTCTTCCATAACAGGCATGGCATATTGCAAAACAGAAAATAAGGCATCATCAAAAGTAATCATCACCGGATTGATGGTATTGGCAGCATGCTCAGGGTGCAATATTGTCTGATAATCTAAATCGGCCAGATAGAACATTTGCTGCCTGAATTCATTAATAAAAACATCAAGCTTTTTATACAATGACCTTGAGCCGGTGAAACTATGGTACATTAAAATTGGAAAATTTGTTTGCTTCATCTGCTTTTACCCCATTTTTTTTGTTTACCAGAAAATATTAACATCAGCGATGTAAAAACATTGGTTAAAACAAGCTGAATACCTTTAATTATTAAATTATAAAAACTGATTTTAGTGCCGGATAATTTAATTCCAATAAAACCATAAAACAACAATGCTAGAATGATAAAAAGTAGTAAAAACTCCGATGTAAGTAAGCTGACATTAAAAATAATATTTACCAGCAACAACATTATCAATGCAAATAAAAGAACAGAACGTGGTGGTAAAAATAATGATAATGCAAAATCTAATTTATTTATATCAAATTTCACTAAACCATTGAACAATAAACGCATCCCAACTTTTTGTGCCACTTCATATTGACCGCCAATCCAGCGTTTACGCTGCTTTGAAAAATTATCATTGTTTTCAGATGAATAATATGCTAAATGAGCCGAAGGAGCCCAGCATATTTTTTTTGACATAAGTAATAAATACGCATTCCATTGTTTGTCTTCAACGATTGTTCCCTGTGCCAGCTTAATAGTATCGATAAAATCGTTAGCATGAAAAGCCATACCACTGCCATGCATCCTGACATTCAATCCCAGACAATGCCTTACACCAAGGTTTATCCACTGCCGAATGGCTTCAGCACCGGCATCAAGCCCACTTACCGATGACACATTACTATTATCAACATAACGAAAGCCTTGAAAAATTGTATTTGAAGGTCTTTTTTGAAAATAATAATCCATGGCTTTGCAAAACTTTGAATCCAGCAAACAATCAGAATCAACAACAATAATACATTTTGAATCTAAATCAGAATAAGATTTTAATTTTTCAGTAGCAAAACTTAAAGCACCTGCTTTTCCGCTATTAATTCTATCATTTTTTTCAAAAAAATCGTATTCAAATGACCTGACAATTTCGGTAGTGCGATCATTGCAGTTATCGGCAATTACAATTACATTAATCAGCTCTTGAGGATAATCCTGCTCTTTTATGCTTTGCAATAGTTTTCCAATATATTTTTCTTCATTGTGGGCAGGAATAATAATATAAAAACTTTTTAAAGTACCAGCAAGATCATTTGAAGTATTTGAAATTTGTGATTTAATACGTTTGTAGAAAAATGGAAAAAACAAAAAAGGATAAAACAGGTAGGCAGAAAAAAACAATAATATTATTTCAAAAATATAAAAAACCAATTTCATTGTCCTTATTAAATCAGTTGTAATTTACTATTTTATCCCCAGAAATTTATATGCTGTTAAAATAAGCAAATGCAAATGTAAAAAAACTACACTGTTTTTACTATAAAATATCCATGAACAATGTCATGTAAAGCTTAAAAAATAATAAATTTAAGGTAATAATAAAATCATTGTGGATAAAGTGATATAAAACAACAGATAATAAAATGGTCAAAATAATGAGAATTACGCACTTTTTAATTATTTGATATTTTTTAGAAAACATCAGGAATATGCTGTAATAAAGATGTTTTATCAATTTGATAATCAAATTTCTATCAATAATCAAAAGTTTTTCTCAAAATAATTTAGCAAAAAATAAAAATTCTTCATTATTTCATTTATACAAAATCTTTTTGAATATTCCAAACAAATTATTTCACAAAAAAATAAAATAATTCTTCAATAATACTTGCAGGATAACTTTCAAGCAATACTTTTGCAACTTTTAACAAATAGGTCAATATACGTTTTAATGGATATTTTTGAAAAGATAAGCAAAAAACCAGGTCCACTAGGACAACACTCCCAATATGCACATGGATATTTTATGTTTCCTGAACTGGAAGGAGAAATATCAAATAGAATGAAGTTCAGAGGCAAGGAAATGATAGTGTGGAGTTTAAACAACTATTTAGGTTTGGCAAATCATCCTGAGGTCAGACAAGCTGATGCTGAAGCTTCTAAAGAATTTGGTCTTGCTACTCCTATGGGAGCAAGGATGATGTCAGGTGATACCAAATATCATCGTCAGTTGGAAACCGAACTGGCAAAATTTGTTCAGAAAGAAGATGTATTTTTATTAAACTATGGATATCAGGGTGTAATATCAATTCTGGATGCTATATTAGACAGGCATGATGTATTGGTATATGATGCAGAAGCACATGCCTGCATTGTTGACGGTGCACGACTTCACATTGGAAAACGCTTTGCTTATCGTCACAATGACATGGAGAATCTTGAAAAACAACTTCAGCATGCACAAGCAGCAGTGGAACCAAATGGTGGTATTCTTGTTGTAACCGAAGGAGTTTACGGCATGTCGGGTGATCAGGGAAAGGTAAAAGAGATTATAGCGCTTAAGAAAAAATATAAATTCCGCTTATTTATTGATGATGCACATGGTTTTGGTGTCATGGGACCAAAAGGCGAAGGCACACACGTTCACCAGGGTGTTGCTGAAGGGGTTGATATTTATTTTGCTACTTTTGCTAAAGCAATGGCCAGTATCGGTGCATTTGTTGCCAGCGACAAAAATATTATTACTCATCTCAGATACAATATGCGCTCACAGACTTTTGCAAAATCGCTTCCTCTGCCATTGGTAATTGGCGACCTTAAACGCCTTGAAATTATTAAAAGAAGTACTGAACTTAAAGACAAACTGTGGCAAAATGTGAATAAACTGCAACAAGGTTTAAAAGAACGAGGTTTTGATATTGGTAAAACCAATTCTTGTGTCACACCAGTTTATTTAAAAGGCAGTGTAATGGAAGCAGGCAACCTTATCATTGACCTTCGTGAAAATTATAATATTTTTTGTTCTATTGTGCTTTATCCTGTAATTCCAAAAGGTGAAATAATTATCAGGATAGTTACAAGTTCAGAACATACAGATGACGATATTGAAAAAACACTTGTAGCATTTACTGAAATTGCAGATAAGCTCAGGAATAAATTATATGATTCAGAAAATTTAATGTTTAACCCGGTAAATAAATAATTTTTTTTTAACTTAATAAATTTTGAAATTATGAACAGGTATGCTCAACTAAGAGAGATGCTTCTTTCTCTTGAAACAGATTTTATCAAATTCTATGAAAAAGGAAATAAAGCTGCAGGTACAAGAGTAAGAAAAGGAATGCAGGATCTGAAAGTAAAAGCTCAGGAAATCAGAGCTGAAGTTCAGGGAATGAAAAATGAAGATTAATTCTTTGACAAAATCAGAGTAAGAGTTTATTCTCTTATGCAAAAAAAGAGCTTTCCTTAAAGGAGAGCTTTTTTTTTATATTAATATAAATACTATCCAGCAAACAATGCTATAAACCAACCAAAGCTTTACCGGGGTATATTCACTAATTTTTATTCCCATCTTTCTGACATATAAATAGATCAAAAACTGATTGGTATAATAGGCAATCAAAGTTGCAAATGGAACACCAATAATACCGAATAATAAGACAAATATTATTGCAAGAACAATATTTACTACAAATTCAACAATACTTGCTTCAAGAATTTTTGTATTTTTCTGCATACCAAAAAGGATAGTTTGAGGGAAGAATAATCTGCTTACTATCAGTAACAAATAAACATTAAAAATCTGATATGAATCAATAAAAACATCTGTAAAAAGGAATTTAAACATGGGTTTGCTTATCACCAGCAACACCAAAGTTAAAGGGAATAGTATATGCATCAGGCGAGCAGAACCTTGCTTCAGCTTGTGTAATGCTGATTTTAATTCATTTTTAAGCAATGCATTTGCTATTTCACCACTTAACACTACACTCATAGCATTTGCCAACAACCTAACCAAAGGAAATTCACGTGCACCATATCTGAATATAGCAAAATCATTACTATTGGTAAAATATCGCACAACAAAACCATTAACAATTTCAGTGCTTCCACCTACCAATAAACTAAACATTATAGGTGTTGACTTTTTTAAATGAGCAAACATTACATCTTTCTGATACATAAAAGAAGCATATTTATGTATCAGAAAAACAAGATATAAGAATCGTAAAAAAGTATATATTGTCAAATAAAATAAGGCAGAAAGCAAGCTTAGTCCCATGATTAAAGGAAAACAAAGAGCAAAAACCTGGAGACTGAATGAAACAATGGAATAAATCAGTAACTTATTATTTTCATTTTTTACCAGAAAAATATACTCTATTAAAAAAGTTGGTGAATTGAAAAGCATGAAAGCTGAATATACCAAAAATAATTTGTAGGTAATAGTTTTAAAGAAAATTATTCCTGTCATAAATATTAAAACAGATGATAAAACAGAAATAATACTCAATGAAATAAATGTATTAAAAATTACTGCTTTCCTTTTTTTTTCATCAGCATGATTGTAAAATGGTAAAAATGTGGTCATGAGGCCGGAAACCCAAAAAAAGGTAAGAGCCGAACTGACCAATCCTAATGTTTCATACTGACTGATAATAAAAGTATCTTTATAAACATTTGCAAGAAAAACAGAAATAAGAAACACTGAGCCTGTTCTTACAATCTGAACTGCCTGAAGACTAAAAACACGTATATTAAATTTTTCTTTAAACTGATTCAGCATAATTTTCTATAATAAAATCATCACGTATTGTTTTTAACCGATTATACTCATCTTCGATATCTTCAGATAATGTATCAATGCATTTTTTTAAACTAATAATCTGATTTTCATTTGTAACAACTTCAAGCCCTACCCTTTCCTGAATTTTTTGCAATACAAAAACAACAGCATCACTGCTGATAAAATTCAATAAATATCTTTTAGTTCTAAAACGATCAACAAAATCATAAAACCCAATAATATATTTTATGTCAAGCCCTAAAAAGAAATGAATAAAATCATCTTTAACTACCTTATCGATTTCAAAGTAAAATCTGTCAAGAATTCTTTCTTCACGCTTGATAATTACCAAGTCAATAATCAATTCAAGCAATACATGGGCAATAAAGTGCTGTCTGTTTTTTTGATGCGTATAATTGAATTGTGTAAAATACTTTTTCAATAAAGAAGTAAAGCGTATAAAGTACTCAGATTGATGAAATACTGAATCAAGTTCATGGTGTTTAAGAATTCCTGCATATAATTCCTGGTCGGTTTTGGTTAGTTCACGATGAGTAACCGGGTCTAATAGTTTTAAATGTCGGTCGTAAATACCGGCAAGATCAGGTAAAATTAACCCTAAATTATAATATGGCAGACCATCAATACCATCAATAAAGTAGTGAGAAATATAATTCACAATAATTGGATTATTGTTCAAAGGTATGAAAAGCCAGAATACATTGACTTGAAGTTTTTCACTAATATGAGATGATATATTTTTGCATAAAAAATAATAATGAATTTTATTGAAGAATTACGATGGAGAGGCATGATTCACGACATCATGCCTGGTACTGAAGAAATGATTAAACAAAAAATGATTACTGCTTATGTAGGTATAGACCCTACTGCAGACTCCCTACATATTGGTCACCTTGTTTCAATCATGATGTTACGTTTATTGCAACAATGTGGTCATAAACCAATTGCATTGATAGGTGGTGCTACGGGTATGATAGGTGACCCATCAGGTAAATCTGAGGAAAGAAAACTTTTAGATGAAGAAAGCTTAAGGTATAATCAGAACTGTATTAAAAACCAGTTATTTCGTTTCCTTGATTTCAGTGAAAATATGCCTAATAAAGCAGAGATAGTAAATAATTATGACTGGACAAAAAACTTTTCACTATTATCATTTTTAAGGGATATAGGAAAACACCTGACTGTCAATTACATGATGGCAAAAGATTCTGTGCAAAAACGTCTGGAAACGGGCCTATCATTTACTGAATTTTCATATCAGCTTTTACAGGCTTACGATTTTCTTTACTTATTTAAAAATTATAATTGCCTGTTACAAATGGGTGGCTCTGACCAATGGGGTAATATAACATCAGGAACAGAACTTATCAGAAGAATTGCAGGTGGAGAAGCTTATGCCCTCACCTGTCCTTTGATTACAAAATCTGATGGTGGTAAATTTGGAAAAACAGAAGAAGGAAATATTTGGTTGGATCCAAAATATACCTCACCTTATAAATTTTATCAGTTTTGGCTCAATACTTCTGATGCAGATGCTGAAAAATATATAAAATTGTTTACTTCATTAACACAAAATGAAATATTATCAATTATTACTGAACATCAAAAAGCACCTCATAATAGAGTTCTACAGCAAAGATTGGCAAAAGAAATCACAATATTGGTACATTCTGAAAAAGACTATAAGATAGCCTTTGATGCTTCACGTTTATTATTTAGTAAAGACTTGCAAATTGAAGATGTGTCGGAGGAAGTATTTCTTACTGCTTTGGAAGGTGTTCCTACCTTTCATTTTCAAAAATCAGAACTTCAAAAAGGTGTGGACATTTCAGAATTATTGTCTGTTAAAAGTCAGGTATTTACTTCAAAAGCTGAATGCCGAAGAATGATTCAGGGCGGTGGTTTATTTATTAACCGTCAAAAAGTTGAAAATGTTAATGAAATCATCAATATTATTCGTTTGATCAAAGGAAAATTTTTACTTATTCAAAAAGGGAAAAAGAATTATTTTCTATTGATTGGTGAGTAATCAGTTTTTTTTTCTAATTCAGGCAGGTCAGGATTATAATATTCATTCAGAGGTTTAATCAAAGACTGATTGTTTAAATCAATAAACTTACAATTAATAGAAAAACCTGTATCCTGATATAAAAATCTGTGCTGCCAATTATCTTCTACATAAAAATTTGCACCTTGAATGTTGTCTGAAACATTATATTTGAGCAGATAATTTGAAGCTATTTCTTTAGCAAAAGCAGTTGAGTAATCAGAAAAAATATATTGTCCCATAAAAAACAGATGGTCATAAACAAAGAAAATACATTTAGTTTTTTGACCACGATAAATTTTTTTATAACAATAGCTTGCCAAATCTTTATCTGCTATTTTTTGAATCGAGAAGGATGATGGAATTCCATAAATTTTGATAATTTTTTTATCACTGATTCCAAATTTTAACTTCTCAAAAACTATTTCTATACTGGACTGAAACAATGCATGTTTAGGGTCAATACTTAAAGCCTCGTGTACATGATCAATCGGATCTTCAGCAAAACAAAGCTTATAGGGTGTAGGGATATCTTTTCGTTGGCAATATTCATTAAATTTACTGCTAAATTTGCCATAAATCATTTGATTCCAAAAGTATCCAATAGTATTCGTCATATAAAATACAAAACTCAAACAGGATTACAAAAGTACGATATTATCTTTTTATTTCTGTTGATTTCACTCTGATAAATTCAACATTGAAAATTAAATCATTAGAATTACCAATTCACGTTAACTTCGCATTTTTTAAAAAAGGTTTATGAAATTTATAATCATGAATATTTTGTATCATTATTTTTATTTTGCAAAAAAACAAAATATGATTTTTCTTAACCAGATATTTTTCGATTTCCATTTTTAACAAATAAAAATTTTTGTGAGTCCTGAAGTTTTTGGAATACGAATAGAATTTATATTATTTGCCATTGTCCTTATTTGTGTTGTCATTTTACACAAACACACTTTTTGGGTAGGTTTGGCAGGCTTAGTTATCATTTTATTTTATAAAATATTTTTCACAGAACATTTTAATTTTTCAGAACATTTTTTTGGAACTTGTCCCTTAGTAGAGCAAATATGCAATAAAGAAACACGAACTGGTGAATGGGGAATCTTGGTCAATCTGGCAGGTTTGATAATTGGTTTTAGTCTTCTGGCAAAAATTTTTGAAGAATCACTTATTCCTGACATATTGCCTGATTATTTGCCTGATGACTGGAAAGGGCCATTTGTTCTTTTATTAATTATCTTTATTTTATCTACCTTTCTCGACAATATAGCTGCTGCCATGATAGGTGGTTCAATAGCGTTAGTTGTTTTCAGACAAAAAGTACATTTAGGGTATATTGTTGCTATTGTTGCAGCAAGTAATGCTGGTGGAGCCGGTAGTGTTTTAGGCGACACAACCACTACGATGATGTGGATTTCCGGTGTATCTCCTGTCAATGTTTTACATGCTTTTATTGCTTCTAGTAGTGCTTTTATTTTTTTTGCTGTTTTTGCTTCAATTCAACAGGATAAATTTCAAAGAATTAGTAAAGATGCGCTAAAACACGAAAAAATAGATAAGACAAAAGTTGTTATTGTTATTTTAATTCTTGCAGGTGCCATAATAACAAATATTACGTATGATATGCCAGCTTTGGGGGTCTGGATAGCAATTTTTATAAGTGCATTATTCAGTAAATTACCATGGAAAGAATTGAACAATACATTCAAAGGAACTATTTTCTTACTTTGTCTGGTCATTTGTGCCTCATTAATGCCTGTTCAAACATTGCCAGATGCATCGTGGGTAGTAGCATTTATCCTTGGTTTTGTTTCTTCTGTATTTGATAACATTCCGTTGACAAAATTGTGTATTGACCAAGGCCATTACGATTGGGGTATGCTTGCTTATGCAGTAGGATTTGGAGGTTCTATGATTTGGTTTGGTTCTTCTGCAGGTATCGCTATAACCAATAAATTTCCGAATAGTCGGAATGTGCTAACCTGGATAAAAAATGGCTGGCATGTGATAGTTGCCTATTTGATAGGTTTTTTTCTTTTATACCTGATTATTGGTTGGCACCCTACGAAAAATAATTTGCATGATGAACCTGCTAAAAACTGTAAGTTTGAAAATTGTAATGCCAGAATAAATGCAATAACGAATGAAAATAATTAAATTTCACAACATTAAAATAGTTTTAAATGATTGATAAAGAAAAAATACTTGAAAAATTTGACAATTTAACACACGAACAGTTTTTAAAGATATTAGACGAGTCTATCAGGCAATTTCCACGTAAAATGGCTACTTTAATGACACATGCTGATAATGGCAATACAACAGAAACAAGTTATTTTTCGCTTCAGATCCGGGAAAGTTTTGCATATATATTTCATGACAGCTATCTTAACTTTTTATGTCATAAAATTGATGAAGCATCTGTAAATAAAGATTATTCAAAAATGGCTGAAATTGCCAGCAATTTGAAAGATTATTCGGAAAAGTTTTTGCAACAATTGAATGAATTAAAATTATTTTTTTTAAGTAATCATCAATAACATGAAAACGATAAATTTTACATTGTTTTTTCTGTTAACAGTTATATCTTTTAGCATAAAAGCACAGAATGAATGGGTGGTTCCGTACAATGCAGAAAAGAAAACCATTATTTATGAAGAAGTTATTCAGGTGAATAATGTATCAAAAGACGACCTTTATAAGAGAGCTATTGAATGGATAAATACTTATTTTACAGGAGGAGCAAATAAAATCTCTGAGAAAGATGCTGTAAACGGTTTTATTAAACTAAAAGACAGAACTACCATTTTCAGAATGGAGAAAAAAATAAAAGTAGTTGACGTTGTTATAGATTATAACATAGAAATATATTTAAAAGAAGGAAAATTCAAATTCATTGTTTACAATTTCAGAAACTTTCAGGGCAGTACCTCTCCTGGTATAGAAATCTGGATGGACCCATCAAAGTGCGAAAAAGAAAAAGCTTTGGAAAGATACACTACTTTGAACACCCAGGTTACACAAATGCTTGATAACCTTAAACAATATATGCTGACCGGTAGCACAAAAAAAGATGATAACTGGTAATTATTAGTGATTTTCCTTAAACCATTTTAATGCATCAATAACAGTAATATTTACAGGTGTTTGAGGCATCTTTAATACTTTAATTGCCTTTTCAGGATTAAAAAAGTTTTGGCTTTCAAGTATATTAATGTTTATGGTATTAAAAGACACATTAAACCCGGTATATGTTAGAATATCACCAATAATGCCTGTAAGTCGAAGAATAAATGATGGTAAAACAATTTGAATCTTTTTTATTTTGTCAATTTTTTCAACAACATAAACAAACTCTTTATAGGTTAAATTTTCACCTGCCAATAAATATCTTTCACCATTAACTCCTGAATCTATTGCATTGCATACAGCTTTGGCTGCATCTGCAACGTGGACAAAACTTTTACCTCCCCTGGTAATAAAAACAATTTTTTTTTCGGCAAATGCTTTTAACAACCTACCTGAACTGGGTTTAGCATCACGTGGTCCCAGCATAAATGTAGGATTAACAACGACTGCATCCACCAATCCACTTTTAGAATATTGTAGCACCAATTGCTCTGCCCTCAGTTTGCTTCTTGCATAAAAAGATTTATAAAATAAGGGGGAGAAAGAATTCTCTTCTGTTCCTGGCTTTTCCTTGCTTCCATTTGCAATTGTATTTGCTGTACTAATAAATATAAATTTTTTAACTTTCGCTAATACACAAGCTTCCAATAGAAAATAAGTTGACAAATAATTTGTCCTGTATATTTTCCTATATTCTCTTCTGACCTGTGAGGTATTTGCAGCAGTATGAATAACCACATCAACATTCGATACTGCGTTTCTCACACATGTTCTATCAGTTAAGTCACCATAAAAAACATGATAATCAAGATTTTTCAATGAACTCAATTTGGCACCTGCCCTTAACATTGCCTTCACCTCAATACCTCTTAAATTTAACTCCTCAATAATATTTGCAGCTAAAAAACCATTGGCACCAGTTATCAATACTCTCATAATAAAGCAAATTTAGATGGTATTTGAAGACATTGCTACCTTTTTACTATTAATTTCTCTTTTAACAACATTAGATACCAAACATAAGCGTATCCATATTGGAACTAATTGCATTAAAAACCAATTCAATTTATTCAAAATACCAGGGATAACAAGATTATCACGTCTGAATAGTTGTTTGATTGCTATTTCTGCCATTCGGGTAGTGGAGATAAGCCCCATTTTACCAAAAACACCCTGCTCTTCAATTCTGGCAGTTACGTCAGGATTGGTTTTCATAGGACCAGGGTGAATGACACTAACAAATACATTTGTCTTTTTCAATTCCTGATACAAACTACGTGAAAAATTCCAGATAAAAGCTTTTGAAGCCGGATACACAGTTTTATATGCAATCGGACTGAAGGAGGCCATACTGGCAACATTTAATATAAATGATGCACTTTGAGCTTTCAGATTTGGTAATAGCAGACGTGTAAGCATACTTGTTGCTCTGATATTTATTTGTATGATATTGTCGATATATTCCGGGCTGGCTTCTTCAAATGCTCTTGTTCCACCAATACCAGCATTATTTATTAAAACACTCACCTGATAGTTGTTAGCCCAGTTTGCTATCTGAAAGACAGTATCATTTTTTGTCAAATCGGCTTCCATAAATTTTACATCTATTAAATATTTTCGGTTAAGGTAATAAGCCACTGCATCAAGATTTTCATTATCAAGTGATACTAATAATAAATTAAAATTCCTTTTTGCTAGTTCTTCTGATATTTCTCTGCCTAAACCTCTGCTGGCACCAGTCACCAAAGCATAATTACCATTACTAATTTCAATGAATTTACGCTCATTGATTAAACTTAAAATTAGCTTAAATGCAATGACAGACATTGGAACACCAATGGCAATTCCACCCATCAGTAGCGACAAAAATACTTCTTTACTATCCGTGAAACAACTTACTACAGCTTTGAAGGTGATTTCATGTGGAAAACTAAAGTACAAATCATATCCCATCATTTTTTTGCCGATAAAAAATGAAAGGCTATAAAAAAATGCAGCATTCAGGCTATTTACATGATAAACTCCTATGACAGCAGCCAGTTTGTTCCATTTCAAATAATGAGTAATGATTAAAGCAATCAACACTTTAAAACCAATAAACGGTGTTGTAGCTAAAAAAATTCCCAGCGCATAGCCATAACCTATATTTGAAGGACTATCTTTTATCTCAGATAATTTATTGATTAAACCTTTTACTTTTAATAATAACTTGTTCATTAGCGTCATTTTAATAATTTTTTTCAGTTAAGCATTTCCAATCTTGATTTCAAATTCAGCATATTCTGATGAAAAGTTCTTTCCAGTATAGGGTCCTGAATATATCTTGGAATAGTAGGTGGTGTATAGGTTATGGCATTAAAAACAACTTTTGTAACATTCTCATATTTTTTTACTGTCCACTCTGCTTTGTATTTTTCTATCCTGCTGATTCCTTCTACTTTTTGCAACAAATTTTCCTTGCTTTCAATATTAACCTTAATAAATTCATTGTTCATGTTTGCTGTTATGTAATAATGAGCAACCAAATCACGGTTATCAAATGGCCAAGGTAATTCAAATACAGTATATTGATAGAATTCATTTTCATTAATCTTTTTATAAACAGTGTTCTGCTTTATATTTTTCATCCACTGTTGTACCAGCTCGGGTTTCGTAATTAATTGCACTATTTCTTTGGGTTCATTTCTTACAAAAAATTCCGACATCCTTTCTCTGACCGAAAGTTTATCGCTCACTACTATCCAACGTTCATAACTGCTGACTCCATCAGATTGTGAAACTAATTTCCAGCTATTGTTGGTTGAGTTTTCTCCATTTAATGTGGTAAGAATTATTGTTGTTATAAATATGAAATTTTTCATCATCAATTTGTTTCAATTAAAGACAAGCTAACAATAATCAGGTTGCAAAGCTTCAAATTTGAAAATTAATCAGATTACAAACAACGAAATACAAATTATTGAAAAGCAGTTTTATTTTTGCCAACTGAAATTTTCTATAAATATGGAAATAGCAATTGAAAATCTTGTGAAAAGATATGGCAATCAGGCAGCAGTTGACCATATCTCATTTCAATTAAAACCTGGTGAAATCTTAGGATTTCTGGGGCCTAATGGTGCAGGAAAAACAACAACGATGCGTATTGTTAGTTGTTTTATGGCTCCCAGTTCAGGCGATGTTTTACTAAATGGAAAATCAGTATTTGACAACCCGACATCATTTCGAAAAAAAATCGGGTATCTGCCTGAAAACAACCCACTTTATTACGATATGTTTGTCATTGATTTTCTTACCTATATTGCACAACTTCAACAAGTTGAGAAAAGTAAAATACCTGCACGTGTCAACGAAGTCATCAGCTATGTTGGTCTGAGTAATGAGAAACACAAAAGAATTGGTGAATTGTCGAAAGGTTACAAACAAAGAGTAGGTTTAGCACAAGCACTCATACATGAACCGGAACTACTTATTTTAGATGAACCTACTTCAGGTCTTGATCCCAACCAGATTATTGAAATCCGTGAATTAATCAGAAACCTGGGAAAACAAAAAACTATACTCCTGTCAACCCATATTTTGCAGGAAGTAGAAGCACTTTGTGATCGTATCATCATTATTAACAAAGGTAAAATTGTGACTGACTCCACACCTGCCCAATTACAACAAAACATCAGCAGTAACGGTAGTTTACAAGTGTATATTGAGCCCACAAAAACAAACGATAATGTGCTGAAGCAATTGATGACATTAAAATATTGCAATTCTGTAGTTCAGCAGGAACAAGAAAATCATTTTGAGTTTAGCACTTCCAATTCATATTTGCTTAAAAAAGAAGTTTTTGACCTTTGCAAAATTAATAACTGGTATTTGTTAGAAATGCATGAGGTTGAAGCCAGGCTGGAAGATATTTTCAGAAAACTAACCACAGAAAACTAAGACTATGAATACTATCTTTAACATTGCTAAAAGGGAATTGAAAAGCTATTTTGATTCCTTAACTGGTTATATTTTACTGATTCTTTTTCTTGGATTCAGTGGATTCTTTACATGGTTATTTGGAAACGATGTTTTTTTGATGGGAGAAGCCAGTTTACAGGTGTTTTTCAACTGGAGTTTCTGGACATTATTTTTCTTTATTCCCGGCATCACCATGAGGTCTTTGGCAGAAGAAATAAGCAGTGGTACTATTGAATTATTATCTACCAAATCAGTCAGTCCTTTTCAAATAATAACAGGAAAATTTTTCGCAGCCTGGTTACTTGTTATTATTGCTCTTGTCCTTACATTCCCTTATTATATTTCCATTTCAACACTTGGAAAAGCCGATCATGGAGCAATTTTAGGAGGATATTTGGGATTGATTTTGGTCAGTGGTGCTTATATCAGCATAGGTATTTTTGCGAGTAGCATTTCAAAAAATCAGATTATTGCATTTTTAACAACACTTTTTATCGGAATATTTTTTCATTTGATTTTTGACCTGATTGCAAAGGTTTTTACTGGAACAACAGGTGCAGTATTCAGCTTTTTAAGTATTTTCACCCATTATAGTTCCCTGATGCGGGGCGTCATTGATTCAAGAGACATCATGTTTTTTATAAGCCTGATTTTTTCAGGTTTATTACTTGGAAACTTTATGCTTTCACGTAAACTTTTAATTGACTAAAGCCATGTATGCAACAAAAAAATCTGCTGTAACTCGTCTGATCATCATTATACTGATTATTGTAGCATTAAATGTTTTATTTAGTATTTTATATTTCAGGCTTGATTTCACTGCCGACAAACGATATACTTTAAGTAAAACAACAAAAAATGTTTTAAAAGATCTTAAAGAAACAGTAACAATTACTGCATATTTCTCATCCAAACTGCCACCCGATATCATGTATTTGCGTAATGATTTTCGCGATATGTTAATTGAATATGCTAATTTTTCAAAGAAAAAAGTAGTTTTCAACTTTGTTGATCCATCAAAAGACCCACGTGTATTACAAAAAGCAAAACAAAAGGGTATTCAGCCTGTGATAGTAAATATTCGTAAAAAAGATAAATTTCAACAACAGGAAGTATATTTGGGTGCTATTGTGCAATTAAGTGAAAAATCGGAGGTAATACCAGCTATTCAACCTGGTGCACCCATGGAATATGCCCTTACTTTTGCAATAAAAAAATGTTCTAACAAGCAAAAAGAAATAATTGGTCTTGTTTCAGGTCATGGTGAAGCAGGCATGACCGAAATCAGCTATTTATCACAGATGCTCAGCGATCTGTATATTTTTGAAGATGTACCTTTAAAAGATTCTTTCATCATTCCTCCTAAATTCAAAACCCTTGCTATTATAAATCCTCAGGATTCATTTTCAGACAATCAGCTTACCGAACTTGAAAGCTTTATAGGTGCTGGAGGTAATCTGCTTGTTTGTTATAATTTTGCAGTAGGAGACCTTTCACAGATGCCTCCACGATCATATCTCAATGCTACCAAACTTGAAAATTTATTAGCAAAATATGGGATAAAAATTATGCCCAATCTGGTGTATGACTTGCAATCTTCACAAATTACTGTTCAGCAAAAACAAGGAGATTATATCATAAACACACCTCTTGACTTTTATTATATACCATTTATTTCATCATTTGCTGACCACCCAATCACCAAAGGCTTAGAGTCAATTTTACTTCCGTTTGCCTCAGAAATCGTTATTGAACCTGGCAAATCAGGCTTAAAGATTATTCCATTAATAAAAACCAGTGACAGGTCGGGAACTGAATTAGTTCCTGCATATTTTGACCTGATGAAACAATGGACCGATCAGGATTTTAATAGAAGTGGAATACCCCTTGCTGTTGCTGCTGAAGGTAGCACCATGGGTGGTATTGCTTCCCGTCTTATTGTTGTATCAAATGGTAACTTTTTTATTAATGATCAGCAGGGACGCATGCAAGGAACACCAGATAACATGAATTTTGTAGCTGGTGCCATCGACTGGTTGTGCGATAAATCAGGCTTATCCGACTTGCGTACAAAAAGTATTTTATCAAGACCTATCAAGCAAATTAGTGAGGAGAAAAAAACCATAATCAAATACCTGAATGTATTTTTACCCGTTTTTCTGGTCATCATTATTGGAATTTTCAGGTATCGCAAGCAACAAAAATTAAGAAAAATATGGATAAACAGCCAATAACTTAATTATGAAACTTAAAAATAACCATCTTATTCTGTTTCTGTTTTTTATTATAGTACTTGTTGCCGTATTATTTTATTTTAACAGAAAAAAGGAAAAAGGAGTATTTCCTGATAAAGTACTTTCCATTACAGCAAAAGAAATAGTATCGCTGGAAATTACACCTTCTTTTGATACAGATAAAAAGTTCAGGGTTTATAAAAAGAACAATAAATGGTTCGTTTCTTCAGGATCTCGAACATTGGAGGCTGACACTACTTTTGTAAACAGCGCATTGGCTGAAATTGAAAAAATACGCCCCGACAGACTTGTTACAAGAGATCAAAGTCTCTGGAAAGAATATGGTGTTGATAGCAGTGGCACATTGCTTATTATCCATTTAAAAAATGATAAAACTTTAAGCGTGGTAATAGGAAATATGACCTTTCAGGACGACATTTATGTTAGCTCATATATACGTTTAACTAACCAAAACGAGGTTTTTGCATCAGAATGCTATCTTGAAGGTACGATTAAAAAAGATATAATGGGTTGGGTAAGAAAAACAAAAAAAGAAGGGTTGCAATAATCATTTTTTCCCTTCATTTTCTTATTTCTTTTATATTTTCAATAACACAGCAAATGTTTATCAGACAAAATTTGATCATTTCTTTCTCTCGCCTAAGGGATCAATTTTATCGGTCTCTACCATTAACATTACGGTTTTGACAGGAGCTCTGGGACAGTGCATGACACCTTTTGAAATAGTTGTACCCTGTAAAGGATTGAGTTCAATTGTTTTATCTTCTAAATCGATGAATAATTTTCCACTCAAAACAAAAAAGAATTCATCATCATTCTCATGTTTATGCCAGTGATAATTACCTTCCACAATGCCAATTCTGGCAACACTATCATTAATTTTGGTCAATGTTTGATTATACCATTTTTCTTTACATTCTTCAACAATTTCAGGAACATCAATCACCTCGTGATGATTATATTTAATGTTCATGTGCTGGTGATATTGATTTTGCTCTTTCATAATTATAAACTAATATGGCACTTATAAACAACTTGATTACTTATTGTTATTTTAAAAAGAAATTTGAACTGATTTTAATAGCCTCAGTATCATAATTTATATTTTCTGCTATTTGAGCAAATAAGCATTTTTCCATCACCTTCTCTGGTAGCCTTTCATAACACCACGGTCAGAATTACGTATAAAACTTAATATTTCATCACGTTCGGGTGTGGCAGTAAATTCTGCTTCAATGATTCCCAGTGCCTGTGAAGTATTGTATCCTCTGATATAAAGAATACGGTAAATGTCTTGTATTTCGTTTATTGTTTTTGACGGAAATCCGCGTCTGCGTAAGCCAATAGAATTAATTCCCACATAAGAGAGTGGCTCACGTGCAGCTTTGGTATAAGGAGGAATATCTTTACGCACCAATGAACCACCCGAAACCATCACATGAGCTCCTACATTAACAAACTGATGTACTGCACTCATGCCTCCAATAATTGCATATTCTCCAATGGTAACATGTCCTGCTATATTCACTGCATTTGCTAAAATAACATTGCGTTCTATCACACAATCATGAGCAACATGAACATAGGCCATGACCAATACATGATCTTCGATGATTGTCTGATGACTATCAGCAGTACCCCGATTGATGGTGCAGTATTCACGTATAGTTACATTATCACCAATTATTACCTTACTGTCTTCACCATTAAATTTTAAGTCTTGCGGAATGGCAGAAATAACACTACCTGGAAAAATGCGACAATTTTTACCAATAATTGCACCTTCCATGATGGTTACATGAGGCCCTATCCATGTACCTTCTCCAATTTGAACATTATGATGAATCGTAACAAATGGTTCAATCACCACGTTGTGGGCTATTTTAGCACTAGGGTGCACATAGGCTAATGGTTGGTGCATAATTATTTATTTTTAACAATTTGAGCCATCAGGTCGGTTTCAGCGACAAGTTTTTTACCAACAAAGGCCTCTCCTTTCATAATACAGACACCTCTTCTGATAGGTGAAGTCATTTCACATCGTAAAATCAATGTATCGCCTGGTAAAACTTTATCCTTAAACTTGGCATTATCGATTTTTAAAAAATAAGTTGAATAGTTTTCAGGGTCACTTTTATCGTTTAATGCCAAGACACCACCTGTTTGTGCCAATGCTTCAATGATAAGTACACCTGGCATGACCGGATCGCCTGGAAAATGTCCTTTAAAAAAATACTCATCATAAGTAACATTTTTAACACCAACGATAGATTTATCAGAGATATCTATTATTTTATCAACCAGTAAAAAAGGATGACGGTGTGGCAAAAGTCTTTCTATTTCAACAGTAGAAAAAACAGGACGTTTATTTGGATCATAAACCGGAGTTGAGTCTTTCTCAGCTTGTTTG